>PDWJ01007841.1_pt1 | contig 24637 bp, 21 predicted proteins | sample 1430881 | NCBI WGS metagenome assembly PDWJ01 (sample SAMN01162460, study PRJNA174530) | Oral metagenome, whole genome shotgun sequencing project. | biome: Marine environment; feature: Marine mammal; material: Swab sample of the gingival sulcus; isolation source: swab sample of gingival sulcus...
GCCAATGGGCTTGAACCCTATTGGTATCTGAAGTATCTGTTCGAAAAATTACCCGAAGCCATGACGGCTGATGAATTTAAAGCTTTAATGCCTCAGAATGCGGATAAGGCATTGCTTGCAGGTCCCGGTTCTTAGAGTATACTCCATCTCCCGCCGAACAGATGGGGTTTACAAACCGCTTACGTTCCAGCAATTGATGGACTTCTTGAATGCGTCGATAAAAATCAAGGTGCGCACGATCAAATGGGAACCCATAGCCGTTGGATTGGCTTGGATAATCAAATATCCAATGGATCAAGGCAGATGCCATAACCATAGGAGCATGCTCGAAATCCGTTATCTGCCAGTTCCCACTTTGAAGGCTTTTAGCCATTCCAACGATATCATGGGAGGCCGGATTAATTTTTTGCTCAAGGTATTTGGCTTGTCTTCTCAATGTTGGCCGGACGTTGAGTCGCCGTAATCGTTTAAGAAAAGAGCTGTATTCATCAGTCAACAGATCTTTTCCAATATCACGTAAAAAATGAAAATGGCATATAAAATCGGGAGTGTCCGGAAAAACTTGTGCCACCGCATTGATAATGCCCTTGCCCATATCATGGACCAGCGCTCTTGGTTCGCCGTACTTTTCTTTGATGCCCATGAAAAAGGGAACAAGCTCGCCTTTCTTCTCTGAAGGTATTTTGATTGTATCAAGGAGCAGGTCTGAGAGCCCGTCAAGGCCGCAAAACAAATTGGGGCTGTCACCTTCACAAGTCCCATCTACATGGAGAATGTATCCGCCCCGGCCTGTAAGGAATTCTCGTATAGCCAGCTGACTCTGCCGGTGTGCCAAGGCAAGATAAATAATGAATTTACGGCCCAAATAACTGATTTCCCTGTCAGAGATGAATACATTCTTTGCTGCCAGATCGGCCATCACTTCCTGATTGCTGCGACAACGCACAAAAAGTGCAAAACCGACCTCAATGATGATATCGTAGCCAAAAGTTCCACCTTTAGAAACCAGATTCCGGAGTTGTTCGGATCGAGAAATTCCGTGACCATGGGGACAGTATAACACCGTCTCTTTAGCAAAAAATGCACCGATGTCCATGGTGATCACAGTTTTCGTATCTGTTTTCTGAACATTGAGTATGGAGCCACATACAGGGCATTGTGAAACTTCAGGGTCAAAATGCAGTGTAGGCTTTTTGGAGAATAACACATCTGCTCTGACGCTGGTAATCAGTCTGCCTATTAATTCCTGCAGTCGTTTTAAAGCCGTGTATCCGGAGTTTTTTTTAGCAGATCATGAAATTGCAAAAAATGCCTAACTGAAATGGGATCAAAACGTTTACCCGGAGGCGCCGACTTGATTGCAAGCTGTTCAATCGCAATGCCCGGATTTTTTATCAGGCATATTAAAATTTGAACAGCTTGGGAATCGCTTGGCCACCATCCCTCAGCCTGTTCCGCAATCTTGTTTTTTTGTCGTTCATATCTGGTAGGTTCACCTGAAAAATAGATAAATTTACCATGGTGCTTTTCTCTTGTGATTTCATTTGATTGCTTGAGTTGTGAAAAATAGGAACTGGTTGAAGGAATCCCTATAATTCCAGAAATATCTGCTGCGGTTAATCCTGTTTCAGACATCTTGATCAGTTCAATGATTGTCTGCTTTAGATTCCCATGTTTGGAGAAAAGGGCAAGCTGATACTTCCACAATCCGTTTTCGTCAAAGTCAGGAATTTCGTGTAAAGTGTAGTAGCGCCCATTTTGATTTATGCTTGTGAAGGTTCCCCATTTTTTTAATCGTCTTCTCACTGTTATCATAGAGCATTGAAGCAATGGTGTCAGTTCTTCAATAGTCATGATTTTATTTTCTCTGAATTCTGCCAAAATATTATGTTCATCCATAATCATTCACGCCTTATGATAAATTTAGAACACATACTTTATCATAAAATAGAGTGAAATTTATAGCCGTTTTTCATATATCATTGAGGGTATTTCAGGTGAAACGAACAAAATAGACTTCTGTTTTAATAGCGCATACTTTATCAATCAGGAACCGAAATAAAGAAAGGCCTTTCTGGCGCCCGTTTCAAAAATCCAACGGCCATTTGCGGTCATAGTTAAAAACTAAACAAAAGTAGTGCCATAATAGCAGGTTACAAGTCGATATTTTAAGTAATTACAGTTAGATATAATTTCAAATCAAAAACTTGAATTTGCGTCGTTTTGTTTCTCACTATAGGATTTTTTTTGAAATAGAAAATAGGGATCACTCAAAAAAAGATGCACCGCCCAGAATCAGGGCGGTGCATTACAATACTAATAGATCGTAACAGAATATTCCGTCTTTAATTTGTCTATCATCTCATCCATTTGCTGCTGTTGTTTTTTTGTGGTCAGTTTACGTTTCAGGTCTGCTTTGGCATCTTCAAAGGATTTTGTGCCGGCCTCTTTTTTGCCGTATACCTTGATAATGTGATACCCAAACTGGGTTTTCACAGGCTCACTCACATCATCTTTTTCCATACTGAATGCCTTTTGGGCAAATTCGGGGACCATCTTGTCCCGCCCAAACCATCCCAGATCCCCGCCCTTTTTACTGCTGGGACAGGTGGACACATCTTTGGCCACCGCTTCAAAGGCTTCGCCTTTTTTTACCCGTTCAAAGGCTGCCTTGGCCTCATCCTCGGTTTTGCACAATATGTGCTTGGCCCAGATTTTCGGGGGAATGGTAAATTCGGCCGCATGCGTTTCATAATAGGCTTTCATATCTGCCTCATCGGCTTTAATTTTTGAAAATGTATCATTAATAAACCGACGAACCATGATATTCTGTTTTGCCTTTTCCAATTGCTCGAGTACCTGGCCATTGGTATCATATTTTTCTTTGAGGGCCTGAAGATATATCAGTCGCTCTTGAATCATTTGTTCAACAAATTTTTTTCGGCCTTGTTCAGATGCATAGACAGACCTATACTGCGGTGGAATCTGGGCCAATCTGGCATCGACATCTTTATTCGTAATGTCCATCCCATTCACCTTGGCAACCACTTTTAAAGCGGCCTTATCGGCTGATTTTGGATCCGTAGCCCCTGCGATCTGAATCATCATCAGGCTGACCAAAACTCCCATAATCAAATGTTTCATACATATACTCCTTTTAGGTTAAAAGTTGCAGTATATACCGGAACACGGCGAAAGTCCCGGAAATTATGATTTTCTTTAAAGCGACTGCCCCCTGAATGCTGAATAAAAATTCAAAATATCCGGCCTCCGGCCATAGGACGCTTGCAGTTTTTGATTATGTTCGGAATAACGGCCATGGGCCGTCCTGGGTCTTATCGATACCCAGGCACACCCACAACAAAGATTGAAAGATCTGAGTAACCTACACAGACTTTCATATAACCGCCACGGGCGGACCTGGTTTTTCGCCTCGGTTCGCCCACAACAAATATCGAAAGAACCGAATGGGTTTGCATCGGACTTTCATATAATGACAAAATTATCGATGCATTAACAAAAGAACTGACTGCTGAATTGAAAGCCATGTCCAAAACAAAAGATCTCAATAAAAAGGAGGTCCATAGCCGGGTGATAAAAAATCTATGTAAATCCCTGGGTGTCTTTTTTGATTTAATGAGTGAAATGATGCCTTTTTTCCCTGAGGAAGACTTAGCTGATGACAATGATGATGATGAAGGTATTCCTTTTTAAAATTCAAAAAAGTTAAGGGATATTGAAAAAGAAAAGATAAATGTCTTTTAAGTTTTTTTATATGAAAGTCTCAGTAACTTACTGAATTACTTTATTTTTTTGTTGTGGACCAACGCCTGGGATTCGATAGACCAGGGGCGGCCCGTGGATGAAACAGGGATGGCGTTTTTTCTCAATCGCATTCAAAGCGGAATCTCAAGAGAAGCCGTCATTGAAATCATTTTATCCAGCGAGGAATATGCAGCAAGAGAAAAAACGATGACTTAAGCCCCAGTGTCAATAGACCATCTGCTTATCTTTTAATCATTGGCCTTAAATTCTGGCCATGGGACTTATTATCCCAACTGCCGGATCAGTTCTGGAAGGACGTCAAAAAGATCCGCATTCACGTAATAATCCGCATTGGCCATCATGGCGGCGTTTTCATCGGTGTTTACAGCGATGATGGTGCCGCTGGTTTTCATGCCGGCAAAATGCTGGACTGACCCGGAAATACCCAGGGCAAGGTAAATGGAGGGGCTGACCTTTTCCCCGGTCTGGCCAACCTGGTGGGCATAGGGTATCCAGTTTTCATCCACAGCGACCCGGGACGCGCCCACGGCGGCATTGAGTTTTTTCGCGCAGTCGAATAAGAGTTGAAAATTTTCCTTTCCCTTTAGCCCACGGCCGCCCGCAACGATGATATCCGCTTCGGAAAGGGCCGGGAAATCTGCGTTTTTTTCCCCCTGATCCCAAGAGCCAAGTTCAAGGCCTGAGGGCACAAGATCGGTCTGATCCATGGTGATCAATTCTGCGGCGATCAATTCTGCCGTTGTCGGTGCAGACGATGGTGGCACTGCATTGGGACGGATTCCCATCACCGTGACATCTGCCGTCAGTTTAATAGTTGCCAGCACTTTTCCCGAATATTGGGAGGTCCATACCATGCCCTGGGACAGATCCACATCCATACAATCCATGATCAGGGGGGCATCTATCAAGGCGGCCACCCTGGGGATAAAATCCTTGCCTTCAACGGTGGACAGCCCCATGATTGAATCCAGCTCAAGCGTCTTTACGACGTTTGACAGAGCTCGGGCCCGGACATCTGGATTGAATCGAACGGATTGGGCTTCAGGCAGACCAATGTCTGCCACCCTGTCAATGCCGTATTGTTCCAACGCGGTCTTGCATGCAGCATCCACCCCGTCCAGCACCAGCGCCGTCAAGACGGCCGCCTCATGTTTCCGGGCCAGGGCGATCATCCCGAAATTGGCATCCTTTACCTTGCCGTTGTCCATCTCCACAATGATACCGATATTCATGCCAACCCTCCCTGTTTTTTAATCACTTCAATGATCTGTTCCGCCATCTTGGCCGGACTGCCTGAAATTTCTTTGGGCGACCGGGTTTGTGTAAGGGGGGACAATTTTACAAGTTGGGTTGAACCCGACGCTGTATCAATATCCAGGTCATCTTGGGAAAAAATTTCTACCGGTTTTTTCTTGGACTTTATGATGGCAGGCAAGGTGGGATATCCTGGTACATTTAGCCCACGGCCCGCGCCAACCACACAAGGCAACGCAGCTTTAAAGGTACGGGTCATGCCACCGGAAAGCTCGCATGTAATCCGGGCGGTGTCTCCGTCTAAAATAAGTTCAGTGGCATTGGTCACCACGGGCATATCCAAAAGTGCGCCCAAACGAAACTGGGTCTGCATGCCCTCGGCATCAATGGACTCTTTGCCCGTTAACACAATGTCGGGCTTTCCATCCGCCCGGATGGCCGCCGCCAACGCCCGGGCTGTCTCCATGGCATCACAGGGCGATGCTGTAGTGACCAGGATGCCCCGGTCTGCCCCCATGGCCATGGCAGATCGCAAGGTATTTTCAGCATCTGTCTTTCCCACGGTCACCACAATGATCTCAGCATCTTGGAACTGTTCTTTAATCTTCACCGCTTCTGTTACCGCATGCTCATCATAAGGATTCATTAAAAACGCCACATCTTCGTCGATACGGACCTCATCTATAATATGGATATGCGCCGCAGAATCCGGCACATGTTTTACACACACATAAATCTGCATCGTTTTTACACCGTTTTATTGGTTATTTTTTTCACCCAACATCATACACCATCCCCCATAACAAACAAAGCAGGCGCACGGAATTTCCGGGCCTGCCCGTAACAGCCTGTCGATAGTTTCCGGCAGCCTGTAACAGGCTGCCGGATGCGTTTGGTTTAGCCGTTTACGGAAAAACTGGAGTCATAATTGATTTCCCTCTTTCTGGAGAAAAAGCCAACATTTATGGTGCGCCCGGTATACTTGTAAGTATACTGGAAGGGTTCTTTGTCATGATCCAGGCCTTTTTCGCATGCATCAATGAGTTCTGCCATCATCCGGCCCACCACTGGTGCGTTTTTGTATTGGTTGCCAGAGGTACCAATGGCCATGTAAAACCCACCCAGATCAGATTTGTCATAGATGGGAATCCAGTCATCGGAGCAATCATACAGATCCACAACCCCCTTGGGCTGGTTGGGCACCTTGAGAGAGGGAACACGTTTGGCCCATCTGTAGCACTGTGCTTTCCACTGTTCTTCTGTCAGAACATTGTCATTGCCGTGCCCCCCGCGGCCGGCATAAAAATCATCCGGATCGACCCAGTTCCGAACATCGCATTCCGGATCTTCAGAACCGATCAAAAAAAGGTTGCCGGCTTCGGGCCGGGTATAGCAACCGACATCGCCGTCGGACATATGATAGCCGTCGTTAAGGTAATCGTATCCTTCAGGGGAGGGGCAGTACATCACTTCATGACGCAGGGCTTTGGTTTTGATATTGCAACCTTCAAACACCCCTTCAGCCAATTGATTGACCTTAGCGGAATGGGGGCCGCCCACGTTAACCACAATGCCGGCATCAATCTGGGTACCGTCTTTGAGGGTGATGCCCTTGACTTTACCGCCGTCACTTCTTACTTCCACCACTTCGGCATTAAACTTAAAAGTAGCCCCCTTGGCTTCTGCCGCCCTCATGATATTGTGGGCAGACAGGGCCGGATCATTCACATATCCGCCCTCAGGGCAGAAAATACCGCCTTCTATCATTTTTTCGGATTCGTCAAAGAATTTGGGGTCTTCAGGGCGACGTACCGGCCAATGTTCATGGAGATCCGCCACGGGGATCTTCTCTTTGATCGTGTCATTATCCCATTCCTCGTACTTGACACCCACCGCGTCATAATGCTTCTGGACGCTCTGCCAATTGTGTCCCTGGGATTTAATAAGCAACGAACCTGTATTCATATACTTGGCCAATCCTTTTTCATCTTTTACATTGTCCAGGTAGTTTTCCCAGTCCAGCCAGTATTTAAACCCTTCATAGGCCATGGCCACACCGTCTTCCGTGGAATAGTGGGCACGAACAATGGCACACGACCCTGCGGTAGAGCCTTCACCGGCATCGGGTAATTTGTCCACGGTCAGGGTTTTGTAGCCCATTTTAGACAATTCATAGGCAATGGGGGTACCGATCACACCGGCACCAATAATAATTGCATCATACTTTTCGGTCATGGTTCCTCTCCTTGTCCGCGCTTGATTAAACCAATTGAATGCTACCGGCCGAGGGACGGACCGGAATACGTTCCGGTCTGAGTGGTTGCCCGCCTTGGGTGCGGTAGAATTTACCCAATTTTGCCCAAGCACGCTCAGTTATTTAGGGTTCCAGAAAAAACCGTCCAAGGAACGGCTTTCCCCGCGTGTTAAACCGTCTTACATCGCTTTGATCCAGTCTGTAAACCGTGCCTCGCCGGCCGGTTTAAGGTTGAACTCTTCCCCTGCATGGAGGATGGCATGGATGATATCCCGGCCATATCCCCTGGAGCAGGTCAAAACAATCCCGGCATTTTCGCCGTCCCGGCAGACCGTAACAATCTGGCATGGGACATGGGAAAACGGCCCCTGATACAAAAAAGGCGCCTTTTTCTCAGGATCGGTAAAGTCCAGGTTGGACAATTTTTCACAAATTTTAAATACGTCTTTGCCGTAAATGGCCACAAACACCGTGTTTTCACTGACATCGGTATACTCAATTTCCTGGGGCATTTTGGGTCCCACCCCCTCCACATGGTAGATGGAGGCCTGGGTGCCGTTCATGCGGTTGATGAGCAGGCCGTTGACCAGAACAGACTGGCCGGGAACCACAGGGACATCAATGCCAAAGGGCTGTTTGCCGGCAAGATCCGCGCTTTGAAGATCCAGGCGCATCCGATGGCTAAGGTCCGTGATATGCGTCCCGCCGTCCTCTTCCCCCGCATATTTCAGCACCACGTCCCAATTATCCCGGACTTCCGTCTCCTTGGGGGAGGCCTTAAACTGAACCGGTGAATATCGTTTTATCTCTTTCATGGTATATCCCTTACATTTTCATCCGTTTGCCTTCGGGGTCATAAAACGGCATGGGAACCACTTTGGCATGGATCAGTTCCCCATTGCACTCGTCTTCGTATATGGACAATTTTGTGCCGACCTCGGCCATGTGTTTTTCCACCAATGCCATACCAACACCCTTTTTCAGGGAGAAGGAATCCCGCATGGTGGCCACATATCCACGTACCTTTTCGTCAACAATAAGGGCGCCGTCTCTCGCGGCCCGGCCATTGTTTTCCATTTCGATGCCCACCAGGGTCAGGCGGGTATCATCCCCCTGGGCCTGACGCAGGGCCACAGCCCCGACCTTTTTCCATTCCGTGAGCTTGCGTGCCCAAAGGAATCCAAGTCCAACGTCCAGAAGGTTGGTCCGTTGTTCCGATTCCTGGCCCAGGATGATGTGGCATTTTTCCATGCGCAGCACGTTTTGTGCCTCTACACCAAAGTTCATGATGCCAAATTCCTCGCCCGCTTCCTTGAACATCAGCCACAGGGATTTCATGTAGGATGATGGTACGTGGAACTCGTAGGAGAGTTCACCAACAAACCCTAAGCGCATGGCTTTTACCGGAATGGTGTCGGCAATGGTAAACGTTTTATATTCTGAGTATCCAAAGGCCGCGTTGGACACGTCAATATCCGCCACTTTTTCAAGGACCTTTCTGGCATTGGGGCCGGAAAGGTTGATAACGCCCATGGCATCGGTGAGATTGACCAGGGCGAAATCCCAGTTGTCGTAACGGGTGTGGTAGCGGATCCATTCAACGGTCTGGCCGGCCCGGCCGGTGGAGGTGGTGAAGTAGTAGTCATTTTCCCCGAGTTTTATGACAACACCGTCATCAATCACGCAGCCATCATCGTTGCACATGGCCGTATATTTCACCCGGCCTTCCTTGCATTTGCTCATGTCAGAGATATAGACCCGCTGCAAGGCCTTCAGGGCATCGGGACCATGGATGCGAAATTTACCCAGGGTTGACCCGTCCAGCATGCCCACGTTATTGCGAACATTTTCGATTTCGGCTTTGCAGGTGAGGTCTTCGGAGAAATACCGAGCCCGCTGCCAAACCCCAATGTTTCTGAAAATGCCGCCGTCTTTGCGCTGCATCTCATCCATGGGGGTAATTTTAAACATGTTGTGGTTGGTGCCCGCGTAGGTGGCAATCTGTGTGGGGACCAGGGGCGGCCGAACATTAGTGGGTCTGATGTTGACATCCGGCAGGGCCTGGTACTTCGCGGTAAACAAAGGCAGGTTATGACCCGGAATACCGCCCTGCCCCGGACCTAAGCCGGCGCCAGAAAAGCGTTTGATCAGCTCAGGAACATCAAACCCCTTGTCAATGGCCTGTTTGATATTCTTGACAGTGGTATCCTCATCAAAGCAGATAAAACTTTTTCGGCCTTTGACCGGCGCATTGATGAATTTTGCCCCCCGTGCAGGACCTGGCAGCTGTTCGAGTTCAATCTTGGCGGCCCCGGCCTTGGCAGTATCTCCGGTGGCCGCATACCCCGCCATTTTTCCAGATACTTCAATGGCCTGCCCATTTTCATATCCCAGCAGGCGACCTGCCGCATACATCTTTTCAGGGATCTGGGTGGGCAAAAAGAAGTTGGTGTGGGCATCGTATTTCAGTTTTGCCTGGTTCACCACTAAGGGGCCTGTGAGGGGAGTAAATCCGGCAGATGCCACCAGAACATCGCAGTCAAATTCCTTTTCAACCGTACCATCCAAACTGGTAAGCGTGACAGCGTTCACCTGTTTTTTACCAATGGCTTTCGCCGCCACCCAGCCTTTGAGCAATGGAATTTTTCGGTCTGCCAGCTGCTGGCACAGTGCTGGATCCTGACCGTCTTCACGAACATCGGCAATGACAGGGATTTCAAGACCCAGATCAAACAAGGCCACGGCAGCTTCAAGGCCAAAGTCATGGCCAATGGAGAAGACCGCCGTCTTGCCCGGCAGCATCCCGAATGTGTTGGCCAGTCGAAGGGCCGCGCCGGCCTGCATGACACCCGGGCGTTCGTTGTTGTCAAAGAGCAGGCAGCGTTCAATACAGCCGGTGGCCACAACAACGGAATTTGCACGGATTTCAACGTAGCGTTCGGTGAAAACGTCGCTGTCCGTGCCGACCTGGAAGCCTGTGACCAGGTTATTGTTGTATACGCCCACGTTGGCCGTATGGGTGAACACACGGATATTGTCTGCCGCATCCACCTGGGCGGCCAGTTCAGTGGCCCGTTCGTTATAGGTTTGATCTGCTTTGTATGCAGCGGAGCGGTAATCAAAGTTGCCGCCCAGCCAAGGACGGGCTTCCATGAGAATCACCCGGATGCCTTTTTCAGCCGCCGCAAGGGCGGCCATCATACCAGCAGGCCCGCCACCGATGACGCAGACATCACATGTGGGATAGATCTCGTCATATTTTCCCGGCATGACGTAATCTGGTGCCAAGGTGCCGATACCTGCGGCTTTTCGAATCTGTTTCATGGCAACCGGCCAGACTGCCGCAGGCTTGTGCATCACATCGTAGTAGAAGCCTGCGGGCATGGCCCAGTCCATCTTGTCCATAAAGCCCATCATGTCTTTTTCGGCAGAGCCTTTAACATTTTGCTCCTTGATGTCCATATCGGGTTTGAGCAAGGTTCTTTCGGTCAGCACATTGGGGATGCCGTTGACTTCCATCATTGTGTTGGCGCACTCGCCGTCCATGGCGTAAAAGCCTCTGGGACGATGGTATTTTAAACTTCTGGAATAGATGCGGACACCGTTGGCATAGAGTGCCGTTGCAATGGTATCGCCTTCAACGCCATAATATTTTTTACCTTTGTAGGTGAAGGGAATTTGCGCCCCGGGTGTGATCTTCAGCGTGGAAAGCTGGTTAAATCTGTTGGTCATGTCTCTATCCCTCCTGGCCCTGATCAAGTGCTTGTTCCAGATTGGTGGTGGTATCCCGACGGGTTTTGAACCACGACCCGCAACCGTCCCGGTGGAACCACCATTCTTCTTGAACCCCTGCCTTGCATTCATTCATGTGCACGTATTCACACCACGTTTCAGGGGTTAATCCGTCTTCTTCAGGTCTGGGGCCTTTTTCTTCCCCGCCGTATCTGAATTCATATCCGTTTCGTTTTCCACATATCGGACATGTAAGTATCATTTTTATGAAATTTCGAGTTAGTTATCCGGGCTATAGCTGACCAGGGCAGCGGTTTCACCCATGAGCTTGTGCGCCTGATACCGTTTCAGGTTAAAGGGCTTGAGTATCTCAGGGCATTCGTTGGTGGCAATGAACTGTGCCATGTATTTGCCAGCGGCAGAGCATGATTTAAAACCAAAGTATCCCCAGCCGCAGTCCATGAAGAACCCTTCAATCGGGTCATTACCGTCCATAATGGGTGCCATATCCGGCGTCATGTCGGCCAGGCCGCCCCAGATCCGCATAAATCTTAACCCCCGCAATGCCGGCAGAAATTCAGACAAGGCTTCTGCCTGGTGCTTGATATAATGGGCGGTATTCAAGGTGGTGTAGTTGGGCCATGGGTCCATGTGAGCGCCGGTGGCAATTTCGCCCTTCAGGGTCTGGTTGGCGTAGCAGTGATAGGCACCAGAAGAGACCACATGGTTGAGAAGGGGCTTCAGGGGCTGGGTGACCATGGCCTGAATGGTCAACACCGAGATGGGCAGTTTAATGCCCAAAAACCCATGGATCAACGACGCCGAGTACCCACCGGCAGAAACCAGCACCTGTTTGCAGTGAATGGTTCCCTGATCGGTTTCCACCCCAGTGATTTTACCGTTTTCGGTATTGATACCGGTGGCTTCGGTCTGTTGATGGATGTCAACCCCCAGTTTGGCCGCGCCTTTGGCAAGGCCCCAGACCACGGCGTCATGGCGGACCACACCGCCTGGGGGATGGAACATGGCCCCGTGGATGGGATAGGTAATGTCTTCAGAAATATTGAGCGCTGGAACCAGTTCCTTGGCTTCCTTGGCGTCGATGAGATGGGACTCAACACCGTGAAACTGGGCGGTGGCAATGTTCATCCGGGCCGCTTTCATGGCTGCCTCGGAGTGCATCAGGTTCAGGTTCCCGCAATTGTTGAACATCAGGTTATAGTCCAGCTCTTTGGTCAGGACCGGCCACAGATCCAATGCGTCTTTATACAGGGGCACATTGTACTGAGTGCGTTGATTGGCCCGGACGATGGCCGTATTGCGCCCGGCACCGCCAAAGCCGATGTAGTTTTTTTCAATGATGGCAACATCTGTGATGCCATGTTCTTTGGCCAGGTAATACGCCGTTGCCAGGCTGTGAAGCCCACCGCCGATGAGGACAACATCGTAGCTGGACTTCAGCGTTTTCTTTTCTCCCCACATGGGTTTACGTTTTCCGAACATTGGCCTTCTCTTTAGTTATTATTAAGGTTGGTATTGAATGCCTTCAATATTAGCAAATACTTTGAGAAAGAATATATGTCAAGCGTTTTCTTATAACATGAAATATTTTCTTTCGTTCCCCATTCAAAAAAAGCCTTAACTTACACCAAGCTATTTAAAAAAATTATAAAAATTAAGATCGTAAACCCATGTAACTCAAGCAATCACAACCCCGTTTTCATCAAATGCCTGGAAATACCGACACACTTCAATTTTACGGACACCAAAATACATTTATCTATCTAAAATCGTATATTTTTTTATTAATTGATAAGATCACCAATATTATAAAAGAATAAAAGCGTTCAAGATTGAATCCTGAAAAATGAGTGTTTTTCTTTCATTTTTCTTGACATTCATGGCCATTAAGATGTAATTACCTAATAAAATTAAATTATTTCTTATCAACGTGGTTTTAATCCAGGCATTTTTATATGAATGAAACACCTTCTCACCCTGTCATCACCCAGATTGCAGCCAAAATAGATTCCTTAACCCCCAAAGCCAAAACACTGGGAACGTATATCATCCACAACCCGTCCAAGGTTGTCTTCATGACCACCAAGGCGCTTTCAGAGGCCTGCAACACCAGTGAAGCCACAGTGGTGCGATTTGTCGCCACCCTGGGCTATAAAAAATATTCAGATTTTCAAGAGGCCCTCAAGGATTTCGTGAACACGGGCATGTCCCTGCCGGACCGGCTGGACATCAAGGATGCGCAACACCCTGGCATGACAAGATTGCACAGGGGGATCCTGGAAGAGCTCAACAACTTGAAGCACCTGTATGCGCACATTGACGTGGATCGTATGAACCAATTTGTGGACCATCTTGAACAGGCAGACACCATTTATTTTACCGGCTCCCGGCTCTCATATACCTTTGCCTATTATTTTGGATGGTCCATGACCAAGGTCCGGCGGGGCGTCCATATCATAAAAGGGTCTGACTCCACCGCCATGGACTTGCTCATTAATGCACCGGAAAAAAGCCTGGTGGTCCTCACCGCCACCACCCGGTATCCCAACGAGCTCATTAAATTGAGCAAAATGATCCGCCGTGCCGGCCACACCCTTCTTTCCCTCACCGACGCCAACTTGAGTCCTGTCATCCCCTTTGCTCACCTCTCCCTGGTCGTGCCGGCCAAGTCCATTCCGTTTATCGGCAATATCTCTGGCATGCTGGCGGTCATTCAGTACATGGTGCAGGAGCTGGCCAACCGTAAAGGCAAAGATCTCAGGGAATATCAGGAGCAATTGGAGCAGGTCTATCTGGAAAACGATATTTTATTTAACCTTGACCCCAAATAGAGAAACAAAAAAGGACCCTCACCATGTTGCAGACCCAAAAAGCACTTCTAACCCTACTCGACGATTTAAATATCTCTTACGTTAACCACGAGCACCCGGCCGTATTCACCGTGGAAGAAGCGGCCCAGCACAGCCAGGGCATTGAAGGGGCCCATTCAAAGAATCTATTCTTCAAAGACAAAAAAAAGAAGATGTTCCTTGTGGTCACCCTGGCGGACAAGCCCTTGCGCATCAAAGACGTGGGCAAACGTATTGGGGCCAAAAACATGTCCTTTGCCAAACCCGACCTGCTCATGGACGTTCTGGGCATGATCCCCGGTGCGGTCACCCCCTTTGCCGCCGTAAATATTAAGGAAAGAGAGGTGAAAATCGTATTGGATGAAGAACTCATGGAAAACGATCTACTCAATTTCCATCCCCTCACCAATACTGCCACCACCACCATCACCCCTAGCGACCTGGTTAAATTTCTGGAATACTGTAATCAGCCTCCTGAAATCATACGGCTTTAGGCCCATGATCAAAATTAAATCTGCTTATAGCATCTTGCATAAATATCCGAGAACGACGCATGCAACATTCAGGTTACAGGAGACAGGCCATGAAAAAATTACCCATCGGGATTCAGATCTTTTAAAAATTCGTGACAATGATTATATAATCGTTAACTATTTGAATTTTAAATGATTTAGAACTATGCATCTTTCTTAAACGGGAAGATTTTTAAAAATATCTGTGGCGTTAAGTAAGATGTTCCCAGAAATCAAGAGGCTTTCATATATAAAGGAGTGCCCGATGGGCAATCAATCGAAAATCCAATAAAAAAGAGGGGGACCAGGCTGCCTGTCCCCCTCCTTATTATTCAGGCTGATGTTTAATTATTTATTGTTTTCTTCGACCCAATCCAACAAGGCCGAGAAGGCCAGCACTCAAGAGCAAAAGGGCTGAGGGTACGGGTACGACCCGAGCTTCAACCGCGTCTACAAACAGGGCCCGGCCGTTGTTTTGTTTGCCGGTAAATGAATCAACGTAGTAACCACCGTCTCCCAGTTCGATTTTAATATACCGAGCTGTGTCAAGCCCCCCGTCTGAAAGGTCGCCCCAGATGTACTCGCCGTAGGCCCCGGGTGCGGATCCATAGTTCATGTTGGGGTTTCCATGCCAAGTGCCCGAAGCATCACGGCCGGTATATTCAGAGAGCAGCACCCACTGGCTCTCATCACCTTTAATGGTGATCTCACCCAAGGGGCCTGGGCCATCGGGATCCACAGCGCTGATGGTGGGGTTGTAATCGGCTGTGGCCGCATAGACTTTAAAGGTGCCCCGTTCATCGGAAAACGCCTTGTTAAAGGCAAATCCAAACCCGTGGACCATGAAGTCAATGCCCCCGTAGTTGCGCCCGGTGTTGCCGATGACATCATCGGTGCCGTTGACAATGTCCTGGTCAAAGGCGAAGACAATGCTGCCGCCAGAAGCGGCACCGCCCCATCCCATGGCTGCGTAATCTGGAGTGCCAATAACGTTGTCATAGGTGACCAGGCCGGGCATAATATTGGCCGTGCCGCCCCAGTTCTGGTCCATTCCCTGGATGACGGTGGTATCCACATTATGCTGGGTGCCAACAGCTACCGGGTTGCCGGTACCGTCATCTCCCCAGAGGTTGATGGTCTGGTCTTGAACATAATACCAGCTGGCACCGGCTGCGGTGGCATACTGATTGTTGTCAAAAACGGCTTCGCCATAGGCCCAAGAGGACCCCACTCCAGCCACGGCAACCATTAACAGGATGCTGATACCTATTGCCGTTATTCTTTTCATTTTAAAATTCTCCTTTAATTTAATTGTATGTGGTGCGTTAATGCAGATTAAGTACACAATGACCCGGAATATGTCTCTCCGGTGACCATAATGCTTAAAAAACAGCCTGTTAAAGTGTGTGGGAATTACATCTTTTTAATATAGCATATTGTTATGTCAGCCTAGTTCTTTCTGTATACACCTATCAACCCATTTGTCAATGTTTTTTTAAAAAACATCAGAATTTTTCCGTTTTGCTGATGGTGGACCCCATTCAGACCATGGGCCTATCAGACCATAATTTAAAGGCTCAGTTGTGGTATGTGGACATCGCGGCCCCTCCTGTAACGCCTCTCTATGTAATTTAGTTCGCAATATATTGTAAAAAATTTCACAATGATATTACATTTTTTTCACAATCTGAGCTACGCCATTTTTTACCAGATTTCATGCATCTTAAAATATATTATAATTTAAATAAGTTATAAATATGTTGGCTAAAAATAAAAAAATGGAATAATTATTGCTTAAAGCGATTTTGTCAGCTCATCAAATTGGATTTAGCTTCACTGATTCAATATTAATAGAGGATGGCTTTTTTAAATAAAACGATATTTATTTAAAATTTATTAAAAAGTTTATTGGAACTAAACTTTAATTTATTTTTTAATTCACCTGAGTTTGCGGCATGGGTTTTGGAATTGAAATTGTTTCGAGATTATACAGGATATTTCATTCGGCGTGTCACCTGGAAGGCGGGCGTCAAAGCCAAGGGGCACCACTGTCACACCCATCAAATATTGTGTTGCAGATTCAAAGTTTACTTAGGAGCGAAGACATGAAAAAAACAGTGTTATCTTTTTTGATGCTAATTTTTCTTGGGGCTACCGTCAATGCCAGTGCCGATGTGATTTTTACCGAGACCTTTGATTCGGGTATAGGAAACTGGACGGTAGAAGATTACAACGCTGACGGCTACACCTGGGAACACAACAATAATCTCTCCTGGAACTTCACCGGCGGTAGCGGCGGATTTGCCACGGCCGATTCTAATATGTCCTGGGCGAATGACTGGTATGACGCGTTGATCAGTCCGGTGATTGATGTGACCGGCTACAACAAGATTACCGTGTCTGCCAATATCAGCTATCAGCATGATGTTGACGGAGGCTATGCAGATGTCTCTTATTCCGTGGACAATGGAACCACCTGGACGCCGCTCCAGGAGTGGACCGCTACCTTCCAGGGGAAAGACGAGGGTCCCGTCTCCTGGAACATCACCCTTGACGCCGGCACTACCGATTTCATGCTTTCCTTTGAATATTACCAGCCCGCCTGGTCCTACTATGAATACCAGGTGGATAATGTCAGCGTTGATGCGTCTGCCGTACCCGTTCCTTCAGCCCTTTGGCTTTTAGGCGCTGGCCTTGCAGGGTTTGCCGGCCTGAGGCGGCGGCAGGACTAACTCAAACCAGATTAGATCACTGCGGGGCTGTTCCCCGCAGTGACAGGGAGATTGACAATGAAAAAATCATTGATGGTTCTTTGTTTCGTTTTGATGGTCATGGGAAGTATCCCGTCGGCATTTGCTGAATATACGGAAACCAATGCCAACGGGGTCATTGACTGGTACAATATTATTGACGGAGTCATCGAGAGGGATTACCGGAGTGTCTCCTCTAAATCGCATACCCCCTTTCACTTCAGTTTTAACGGATTTTTGGCGGAAGCAGGCGTGGATTATGAAATGGTGCTGCGCCATGCCGGGAATCGCGACAACAACCGGGAACAATGGGATCTCTATCTTGAAGGGGATGATGCCCGGATCCACATTGATGACCTGGTCTACTCCAATGCTTGGGTTGGGTCGAATTGGCTGTGGGTGGATCAGTCCTTTCTGATTACCGCTGAACACATCACCGCAGTGGGGGATAACTGGTATTTTTCCCTGGAACCCGGCACCACAAGATACAATGTCGTGGATCTGGATTGGGCTGAAATTTCCGCCGTTCCCGTGCCCGGGGGATTGCTCCTTTTGGCGTCAGGCCTTGTGGGTCTGGCTGCATTGAGAAAAAAATAAAAAGATAACCATAAGAAAAAAGGAAAATCACACCATGAAATCAAAAATCGTATTCTCCCTACTGGCTGCATTCTTACTGATCCTTGGCATGGGCAGCGCAAATGCCGAACTCGTATTTGAAGGGTCCATTATCCAGGAAAGTTATGATCCATCTAATACCGATTTAAGCACCATTTCCGTTGATTATTGGAATTTTACGGTCAATACCACCGGCACGGTCACCATTGATGTCTTGTCATGGGAAAGGGACGCCTTTATTGATTCGTCTATCTATGTATTCAAGGATTCTTTGGATGCAGCCAACCTCTATGTCTCCAATGACGACAATTCTTCAAACTTTGGTACGGACGGCACCATCCGGGGCAATGACTCCTATATTTCCCAGGAATTTGACGCCGGGGATTACATCATTGCCATCAGCTCCAGCGGATATCCGCCATATTTCTCTGTGGACGAAGCCGTGGCCGGCCTGAATAACAAGGCCATTATTCCCTATACTTCAGGTGAGGGCGATCACGGGGACTACAGGATTGCCGTGAGCGGCGATGTCTCTGCCGTTCCTGTGCCGGGCGCCATTTTCCTCCTTGGCGCGGGCCTTCTCGGGCTGGCAGGTTGGAAACGGAAAAATTAATTCAGGACCGTGAATTTAAAATGATGCCCCATCACAAAAGGCGGTTTGTTCTTTTTTCGGCGACCCTGGTGATCCTGGCCGGAATGGTATTGTCCGGCCAGGCAGCAGTTTCAGCCCTGCAGGCAGACAAAAAATCGTCCCCCCAAAAAAAGGAATATATCCTTTCCGTGGATCAGACCCTGGCTGAATCTGCTTTAAAAGCGGTTTTTCAAACAAAGGATAACCTGGGCCCCCGTCGGTTTACCACCCTGTCTGAATATACAGGCAGGGATTACTACGTGGTGCAGGTCGGGGATAAGGCATTGGACCGCCTGGCGACCAAGGCCGACGGAATAAAGGCGACACCAGTGGTGTACCGCTATCTGGAAAACACCCTGCCCAATGATCCGCGTCTTGCTGACCAATGGTGCCATACCAACCTTGTAACCCCAGGGTTTGACATGGCGTCGGACACGGCCTGGGACATCACCACAGGATCACGGGATGTGGTGGTGGCCGTCCTGGATTCGGGTGTGGATTACGGCCACCCAGATCTCATCTCCAACCTCTGGGTCAATGAAAATGAAATCCCGGACAACGGTGCGGACGATGACGGCAATGGGTATGTGGATGATATGTACGGCATTGACGCGGGCAACAACGATTCCGATCCCATGGACTATGACGGCCATGGCACCCATTGCGCCGGTATCATTGGTGCTGCCGGCAACAACGGTGAAGGCGTTGTTGGCGTCAACTGGCAAGTGCGGATCATGGCCATTAAAGGGTTTGATGAAACCCAGGACACCATGTCCACCGCCATGGAGCTGGAAGCCATCAATTACCTGCTGTTCATGAAAAAGTACAAAGGGGTGAATCTGGTGGCGGTAAACGCCTCCTTCGGCTTTACTGGGGAGATGGACACGGCGGAAATGGAGGCCATTGCGGCCCTGGGACAGGCCGACATCCTTTTTATTGCCGCAGCCGGCAATGACGGGGACAACAATGATTCAGGTGCCTATGGTCATTATCCCTCTTCTTATCCCCTGGACAATATCATTGCTGTGGCAGCCTCGGATCAAACCGGAGATCTGGCCTGGTTCTCCAACTATGGGGAGACCACGGTGGATCTGGCCGCACCCGGCGATGAGATTTTGAGCACCTTTCTCCATACCACGGCCTATGAAGTTGATCCGGCCGCGGCCCTGTTCTTTGATGACTTTGAATCCGGCCCTGGAAATTTTACCCTGGCGGGGACTTGGGCCGTGACCCAGGAGAATGCGGCCAGCCCCGTCCATGCCCTGTCCGACAGCCCGGACGGCCGGTATGGCGCAAACATTGATTATTATGCCACCAGCCGGATCATTGATCTGTCCGCTGTTGACACCCCCCTGGCCATTGGGTTCAAGGCCTTGCATGACATTGAACCTGAAGGGTCATATTTTTTTGACGCGCTCCAGATCTGGTTTCTGGCTCCAGGTACCCCCGGTCAACCAGCAGGGCCGCCTGTGATTCCAAAAAAATGGGGCATCACCAGTGACGATGCTGCATCTGGTACGTTCTCCTGGACGGACAGCCCGGTGGGGGAATACCGAAACAACAGCGAACAATGGCTCATGCTCCAGGGGGTTGATCTCTCTTTGGCCCCGCAAGGCACTGAATTCAGGTTCAAACTGCGAGGTATTACCGAAGCCAACTACGATACCCTGGAGATCCACTTCAGCCCGGACAACGGGGAGACCTGGTCCGACGCCATGCTCAGTATTGATGGGGACCATACCGCCGCCTGGGAGGAATTCACGGTGTCAATTCCCGCCGATTACCTGACCCAAGGGTTCATGGCCGCCTTTATCCTCAACAGCGACAATTCCGTGACAAAAGACGGATTCTACCTGGATGACATTGAGATCGCCCATGGAGAAACGCAGTTCTTTTTTGACGATGTGGAAAACGGGATGGGCCAGTGGCGGGAGCCCGGCACCAATGCTGTTCCGGCAGAGCCCCCCCATTGGGAAATGGGCGGGCAGTTTGCCGGGTCTTCCAATGGTGCGTGGAAACATTACCACTATGGCATCCCGGAAAAATTTTTCTGGGACGGGTTCCGGTTCCGGCTGGTCATGCACACCGACGGTGCCATCCACAAAGACGGGGTCTATATTGACGACATCGGCATCGGGGTGCCGGAAAATACCTATGGATACGAATACCTGAGCGGCACCTCCATGGCCACGCCCCAGGTGACTGGGGCGGCCGCCCTTGTGGCGTCAGCGTTTCCCGGCCTGAATGCCGACGACATCAAGGACCGGATTCTTGACGGCGTGGTCCCGGCTGCCAATCTGGCAAGCAAAACCGTGACCGGCGGCAACTTGAACCTGTTCGGCGCCCTGGCCGACCTGAGCACAGATTCGGACGATGATGGCATCCCTGATTACCTGGACAACTGCCGCTTGATCCCCAATTCGAATCAGACCGATTCAGACGGGGACGGCTATGGCAACATCTGTGACTGCGACTTGGATAATGACGGCAGCGTAAATTATACCGACTTCATGATCTTCAGACAGGCCTGGGGTACCCAGGATGCCCATGCCGATTTTGATGGTTCAGGCAGTGTGGACATATCAGATTTTATGTTATTTCGGCAAAAATGGGGCACCATGGTGCCCTTTGAGTAATCTTGTAAAAACCAATAGTGCCGCTTTGGTTCCCAATGTCGGCCCAAAAACAAAAACTGACCCGCGCCATCGGATCACATTACCCGGCAGCGCGGCACCCAAAGGAGATGTAACATGAAGAAAATTGCAGTGATGGCAAGTATTATCATCATGGGGATATGCATGACCGGCATGGCACATGCCTATGATGCCTTGTTTAACGAAGACTGGGATGGCGGCACCTGGCTGGGCGCTCAAAGCCCTGGTATTGACGCCTGGCAAATTGAAGACAATGACGGCGCAAGCTCCTGGGCCATCTGGGATGAAGACGATAACTATACAGACGGCACAGGCCATTTTGTGTGCGCCAACTCTGACTATTACAACGAGGCCTTTGACGACACCCTGTGGAGTCCAGTGATCAATACCGCTGGATATGAAAATATCCATTTGGGCGCATACCTCTACTGGGAAGCGTATTACGCCGAGGATAACGGCTATATCCTGCTTAAAAAAAGTAACGGGGACATAGTTGAACTGGAAAATTTCGATGAAAATTATAATTCCGCACTGGATAATGGCACAAGCTGGGTCTGGGAGGACAATATTGATGCGTTTCTCGATGGGGAAACGATGTTCCAGGTGGGATTCCGAGCAGACCTGATGGCCGATTCCTACTATTTCCAGGTGGATGATGTTTATGTATACGGCGATGCCGCAACCGTTCCTGTGCCGGGAACTATGTTGATCCTGGCCCTGGGACTTTTGGGACTGTCTGGACTGAAAAGAAAATAAGCCTGACGGGTCAGGCTGAAATGGCCCGGTAAAAACCATAATTATGATCAGCTAAGGAGAAAAAAAGAATGAATATGAGACACACAATTTGTGCCACCGCACTGACGTTGTTATTAGCCGTGCCCATGTCCGCATCTGCGGCCCAATACAAATCCGTATCCTTTACCGATCTTGGAACGGTAGAGGCCGTTGCCATCAACAATAACGGCATGGTGGCCGGCCATGACGGGACCTTTGGATTTACCTGGTCCAACGGAGTCTTTAACAATTTCGGTTACAAGTATACCGATTCCAGTGAGGTCACTGACATTAATGACAACGGGGTTGTCGTTGGAAAAGAGACCGGCAGCCTCCAGAAAAACTATACCTATCATTCTGCCACGGATACGATTACCTTCAGTAATGTGGACATGCGGGTAACCGGGATCAACAATGCCGGGAAGACGGTTGGCTACAATAACGATCTCGGTGTCGCCTACATGGTGGATACAAATGATACGGCAACCGAACTGGCAGGCATTGACCGGGCATACGGCATCAATGATTCAGACCAGGTGGTGGGCATGATCTGGCAACAATGGGGATGTCATTGGTACATCCTGGACCCAGGATTGGGGGAATATGACCAGCTATTTCTGGGCCGGCGGCTCCGATCCCAACGCCCTGGTTGAGATTCCGAATCTTGCAGGAAATGAAGACGGGCAGACCTATGCATACGCCCTGAGCGATAATGGCTTGGTGGCAGGAAAAAGCAATGATGGTGACATTTTTAATTGGCAGGGTGTGATCTGGGACGGAGAAGACTTGGTCAATCTCAATGACTTGGTCTCCCTGGAAGCGGGTTGGACCATTACCAATGTCAACGACATCAATAATAACGGCATGCTGGTGGGTACACTAAAGGATGCATCGGGTACTGAACACGGTTTTGTAATGGAAGTCACCGCCGTTCCGGTTCCCGGCACCATGCTGTTGCTGGGGATGGGTCTGCTCGGCCTGACCGGTCTGAGAAAAAGACAGGGATAGACTGTAGGTTGGGTTAAAGCGAAGCGCAACCCAACCATAAAACCGCAAAAAAATGCCTGGCGGGTCAGGCTGAAATGACCCGGATATAACCATAGTTTAATTAAAGGAGTTAGAAAAATGAAAAAAGTATTTTCTGTTTTAATTTTGGCGGGCCTGGTAATGTTCAGCGCACATACCGCAAGCGCAGGGATTTATGCCGCGTCAATCCTTGATGATACGCTGGCCAGCAACTGGAATGTGACCTGGGGCGGTGCGGCATGCCACGGTCCTCTGGATTCATCCGTAATCCTTGGTGCGCCCACCGGAGCGGTTGACGGCACCGGGTACACCGGCTACGAACTGGTCTGATTCGGTTGCGCTTGGAAAATCCGGTCCCGGTTCTGCTGCCGCGTGGGGGTATGATCTTTCGGATTTTGGTGTCACATCTGCCCAATATGTCCGGATTGACTCCGGCATGGCAAAATTTTACGATGCGGTTGAAGCCGTCAACCCAGTGCCGGTTCCCGGCGCAATCTGGCTGATGGGCGCAGGGCTGATGAGCCTGGTTGGACTTAGAAGAAAGATGGATTAAACAACAGAATGGAATAAGGGAAACCAGAGACTGGGAGGCGGACTTTTGGTCTTTGGTTTCTTTACCGCATGTTGGGTGGTGTCGCTTAACCCAGCCTAGGGGCTGCGGGTTTAACGACCTGAATAATTGTTTATAACTAAGGAGAAAAAATGAATTTGAAGCGAAAAAATACAACGGGCCTGATCCTTCTGGCCGGTGTGACTGTATTTTTATGGGCGGCCCTGTCCTGTACGGCCGCGGCATCGCCCAATTTCATGGCCAATGCCGGGACCTCCGGCAGTGACGCCTTTTTCAAGGTGGCTGTAACCTCGGACGGCGGCTATGCCGGATTCGGTAAGGCCGATGGCGATGCCGTGGTGACCAAGTTCGATGCCAACGGCAATGAAGCGTGGTCCCGGTCCTTTCCCGGTGTCGCGACCAGCAACTGCAACGCCGGTGCTGCAGGTGACAACGCCATGTTTCTCACCGGCCGCACCGCTTCCAACACCCTGTGGGTGGTCAAGCTGGACAATGATGGCACCATCCTGTGGCAGAAAACCTATACCCATGGCGCTTACACCAACGCCAACATGATGGGTGTGGCCACAGCCAGCACACAAGACGGAGGCTGCGTTGTTTCCCTGCGCATCAGACCGGAAGGCGCCAGTGCGACAGGCTACGTGAACTATGATCAGGGTCTGGCCAAGATTGCGGCTGACGGTACCCTGGAATGGATCAAGTGCTATGGTTCCGCCAGCTATGATTTTACCGGTGAAGTGATTGAGAGCCGCAACCCCACCGGTGCTGTGGACGGCTACCTCATTGCCACCCATGAAGATGACTGGGCCGGTGCGGATGACAACGGCGTGATTCTGGTCAAGGTGGACACCACTGGTAATCTGATATGGAGCAAATTCTACGAGGGCTACAATACCACGCCCGCAGCCGACGGCAACGAGTTTGTCAAAGGGCTATGCCAGACCGCAGATTACGGGTATGCCATCGTGGGAAATTCCTACAGCGCCAGTGATCCCGCTTGGGGCAGCCGCCGCACGCCTTATATTATCAAAGTGGACCATGGTGGCAACAAAATCTGGGCCAAACGATTTGGGATTCTCAGCAGCAATCCGGGCGGTAACAGTTTCACGTATGGCGATGTGGCTCAGGCTGCAGATAACACCGACCTGATCGTGGCCGGCACCTATTATGGTGATGACTTCTGGCTCCTGCGCCTGTCAGAGAACGGG
>PDWJ01003341.1_pt1 | contig 24628 bp, 21 predicted proteins | sample 1430881 | NCBI WGS metagenome assembly PDWJ01 (sample SAMN01162460, study PRJNA174530) | Oral metagenome, whole genome shotgun sequencing project. | biome: Marine environment; feature: Marine mammal; material: Swab sample of the gingival sulcus; isolation source: swab sample of gingival sulcus...
CGGTCGATATTTTTTAACTCCTTAAATTCTGAAAAAGTTTCAATCAGCTTCATATTCTATTGAGCATTTACTTGTTAAAAAGTAATTATATCTTTTGTATATTTAATTGTATCGAAAGCAAATTGATAGGTATTAAAAACAGTTTGTTTTTTCTTTTTTCCCTCCACATTTACTTTCTCTTCTATCTCTAATGTAATATCGGTATCTTTCACATCAATCAACTTACCGATATATTTTTTTCCTTCACAGGTAAGTACTTCCACTTGGCGACCAATATTTTTATGATACTGTTCTATCACAATAAATGGTTGCCCTATACCTGCAGACATTACCGAAAGCTCAAAATCTTCCACATCTCTATCGAAATGTTTTTCTATAGCTCTGCTTAAATCAATGCACTTACTAATGGGTACTCCCTGCATACTGTCAATCATTACAGTAATAGCATTGGTCGCAGAAACATTTACTTCTACCAAAAATAAATCGGTATCAGTTATTTCATCTTTAACAATGTCTATTATTTGTTTTTTTTCTATCATATATTGACTTAAATCAACAAAATAGGGGACTTTCTCGCCCCCTAAAGTACAATTTCTCCTACTTTTCGGCACAAAATTAAATATAATTGTTGAAAATACCAACCTTTTTTTTCTAAATAATTGAATTTCAATATAAGGTTAAGAAAAAAATATGTTCTTGTATTACTAAAAAACAAGCTTTATGGATAGTTCACTTTAATTTATTGTCACATTTACACATTAATTGAACTTGGCTCTTCCGTTTAAGTAATAACAATCTTTATTTTGTACTTAACTTTTATTGCAATATTTTGCTTGATTAAACAAATTTATTTTCCTATTTTGGTGGCTGATATATAAAACATATTGAAACTAAAAATAATGAATAAAAATAACTATTGTGTAATTATGGCAGGCGGTATTGGTTCCCGCTTTTGGCCATTGAGTAAGAAAAATTTTCCTAAACAATTTTTAGATATTTTAGGTACTGGAAAATCGTTAATTCGTCTGACTTTTGAACGTTTTAGAAATGTTTGCTCCGTTGATAATTTTTTAGTGGTAACCAATCACGAGCATAAATCTTTGGTATTAGAACATCTTCCCGAATTAAGCGAAGAGCAAGTTTTATCAGAGCCTTTCGGAAGAAATACAGCTGCTTGCATAGCTTATGCCAATCAAAAAATAATAGCAAAAAACAAAAATGCCTGTATTGTAACAACACCAGCCGATCATATTGTAACTAACGAGGTAAAATTTTGTGAAATAATTAATTCGGGATTCGAATTTGTTACCCAAAATCCTAAACTACTTACTTTAGGCATAAAACCCACACGTGTTGAAACAGAATATGGTTACATTCAGGTACAGGATAGCAAACTGTGTATAAACGGTAAAATATGCAAAGCTAAAACCTTCACAGAAAAACCCAATACCGATATGGCCAAAATGTTTATCGATTCAGGTGATTTTCTTTGGAACTCGGGAATTTTCCTTTGGTCGATAGATACGATTATGTCAGCTTTCGAAAAATATCAGCCCGATTTATATGCTTTCTTTAACGGAATAGCATCAAAAATAAACACCGAAGAAGAATCCCTGGCAATCAACGATGTGTATTCGCAATGTGATAACATATCTATTGATAATGCTATTTTAGAAAAGGCAGATAATGTTTTTGTGTATTGTTCCGATTTTGGTTGGTCTGATTTAGGAACCTGGGATTCGTTATATGACCACCTACCAAAGGATATTAACAATAATGCTACCAATAAAAAAGAGAATGTTTTGTTTTATGAATCGAAAAATTGCATTGTAAAAAATAGCACCGATAAATTGATTGCTATACAAGGCCTAAAAGATTATATTGTGGTAGAAACCGATGATACACTTTTAATTTGCCGCCGAAAAAACGAACAGGATATTAGGCGTATTGCAAATGATGTTAGGATGAGAGAAAATAAATAAGGGTTTACAAACAGTTTAAAATATGGACAATAAAAGATAAAATCTGATAATATTTGTACCACTTTTCAGCCCCAAAAGTTTTTTTAGAACCTTTTAGGGTATCCATTTATTTACTTTTTGAACACACACTCTCTGTAAGTAAAGCGAATAAATTTTTAAAGTCTCAGAAAAAACACAAAATAGAAGGGTTTATTCGCAAACTTTAAAACTTTCAAAGGGACTCATAAGCTTCCTCTGGCAGTTCAAAGATTTTTTAATAAAAGAACTTACAAACGTAGCAAAAGTAGAGATAAAGCCGCATTTCTAGACTTTTTTAAGTAAAGGAGTTATATCCACAAAAAATATCCTGCCTCTCTACAGAAGCAGGATATTTACACAAAATACTTAAACAACAAACACTAACATAAACGTTTCTCAACGCATATCGGGTGCAAAGGTGAATAGTTTTTTGGAAATAAAAAAGACTATAACAGTAAAAATATCAAATAGTTATAAGCGAAAACGTTTGTTATTGATTATTTATATAGATTCTAAATAAAAAATCAATACAAACAGCAATGAATTTATTCTTTATAATTCCGAAAAACAACGATTGTTAATTTCTGAATTATCCGGTTTCAAATTTTTAAATTACCAATTTGTAAAGGAACAATTTATATATTTGTAAAAATTTTAAAAACATACATTTTGAGTTTACTTAAAAAGTTAGCAGGCGAAACAGCAATATATGGAGTAAGTTCTATTGTGGGACGTTTTTTAAATTGGCTGTTAGTACCACTTTACACCGGTATTTTCAGCCAAAGTGAATATGGTATCGTAACCAATTTAATGTCGTATGTAGCAATTCTGTTTGTGTTACTCACTTATGGTATAGAAACCGGATTCTTCCGTTTTGCCAAAAATCAAGAAGACAGACAACGCACCTATTCTACGGGTATAATAACTTTAACTGCCACTACTCTGCTTTTCGGACTGTTAATTGCCGTATTCTTAAATCCTCTGAGTATTTTTCTTGAAATTCCCAATCACAGCGAATATATTGTTTTATTAGCATTAACAATTAGTTTAGATGTGCTCACAGCATTACCGTTTGCCAAGCTAAGATTAGAGAAACGTCCTATACGTTTTGCAACATTAAAACTGATAAACATATTTGTTAACCTGAGTATTAATTTGTTTTTTCTGGTGCTTTGCCCCTGGTTAAATACCAATTATCCAGAATTAAATATCACCCTAATTTGGAATCCCAACATTGGAATAGGTTATATATTCATTGCATTTAGTGTAGCATCTATTATTAATGCACTATTGCTTATTCCCGATTTTAAACAAATAACTCTAAAGGCAGACTTTAAATTATTACGAAAAATTTTAAACTATTCATGGCCTATTTTAGTGGTAAGTATCTGTGGCATGATTAATATTAATTTAGATAAATTACTAATGCCTCATTTAATTCCTGCTGACCAACAGCCATTGTACCAAACAGGAATTTATGGAGCTAACTACAAATTGGCTGTAATTATGAGTTTGTTTATACAAGCATTTCGTTTTGCGTTTGAACCATTCTTTTTTACACACGACAGCAAACAAACCTATGCCGATGTGCTAAAATATTTTACTGCTTTTGGCTTACTTATATTTTTAGGGGTTATGTTTTATCTCGATTTAGTAAAACTTTTTATAGGTAAAGGATTTCGCGAAGGAGTAGAAATTGTTCCTTATGTGCTAATAGCAAATCTGTTTTTGGGTATTTTCTTTTCGTTATCGGTCTGGTATAAAAAAAGCGATAAAACTCACTTTGGGGCATTAATCGCCATAATTGGTGCTGTAATTACCATTATAATGAATGTACTGTTAGTTCCCCGAATGGGATATATGGGAGCAGCTTACGCCGTATTAACCTGCTTTAGTGTTATGATGATATTTAGTTATATATTGGGACAAAAATATTACAGAATTCCTTACGATATAAAGCGCATTGCTTTCTATTTTACAACCGCTCTTATAATCTACACTATTGGAATGCAAATTCAAATGAATAGTATATGGAGTACTATATTTGCCCGTACACCATTTATTCTTCTGTTTATAATTATTTTTATTACCAAAGAAAATTTATGGAGTAAATTAATTGTAATAAAAAGGCAGTGATATTTAAACCAATACTTCACTTAATAAATAAAATATTGAAAAGCCTAAATAAATACCGAAGCCTATTGATATAAACTCCGGTATTTATCTTTTTTCAACAACAAAGAAGTATTTTTCAAATAACGGCCACTAATCTTCAGGAGTGATATTCAACCAAATGTCTTTGCCAGCAGCTCTCTCTTCTTTTAAGTTTTTAAATGCTTCCGACCTATTTGAAAATCCTTTGCAGGAAACTCTGTACATTCCAAAATCTGTAGGAATAATACGTGTATCAAAGCCCTCCTTATTTAATTTAGCGGCTAATTTTTCGGCATTGGCTTTTATTTCAAAAGACCCTTTAATTAAAAAATACTTCTGTGGAGCTTCCGGTTCTTTAGTATCCCCTTCTTTCTCTGCGTCTTGAGTTGTTGCTTCTATTTCTGTTGACGATGAAGGAGGGGTTGTGTCAGTTACTTGTGTCGGAATTTTTTTCACCTCTTTATGAGTAGCAAATTCCTTACTCTTTTTATCACTTCCGCACGAAACAATAATAGCAGAAAGTAATAATATGAGAATCGCTGAAAATGTTAATTTAGTATTCATAACATAGAATTAAATAATTATTACCAAAGATACAATAATTTTGATGATAAAGAGAAAAATTGTTTCTTTGTTTATAAATATTTTGATAATGGAAAAAGATTTAATTACAAATTGTCTAACAATATCAGGATATCTAATAATTTCAAGTACAAACAGATGAAAACAATTGCATTGGTGGCACACAACCAAAAAAAAAGTGTGATGTTAGCATGGGCAAAACGCCATTCCGAAGCGTTAAAGAAAAACAAACTTGTGGGAACAAGCAATACTTCTAAATTAATCAATTCGGTATTGGATTTAAATGTTGAACCTTTTGGACACGGACCGAATGGAGGAGATATAATTTTGGCTGCTCAAATTTTAGAAGGAAAAATTGATGAGGTTATTTTTTTGATTGATGCCGAAACTCCCCACGGACATGAACACGACATACAAACTCTGATTAGAACCTGCGTAATAAACAATGTTCCTTTAGCATTGAATATAGCAACCGCAGATTTTATGATGCAGCAGAATAAGGAGTAAAAAAAGGGTGTGCTTAAAATTAGCACACCCTTTATTTTTTTATCTATTTTTAGGAATACGCATACCGTAAAAGCTGCGATACACAAAAAACAACCCTATAATTAAAAATACGCCACCAATGTAAGGAGCAATATTTGTTGTTCCGGTTTTATCGGCATGTACAATTAATTCAATGGCTATTTCAGCGGCTAACAATCCAAATAAAGTAGAAAATTTAATAATTGGATTTAAAGCTACCGATGAAGTATCTTTATAGGGATCTCCAACTGTATCTCCAACAATAGTAGCATCGTGAAGCGGGGTGTTTTTCTCCTGTAAATCTACCTCTACCACTTTTTTGGCATTATCCCACGCACCACCGGCATTCGCCATATACATGGCTTGGAATAATCCGAAAATGGCAATTGAAATTAAATATGCCACAAAGAAATTTGGGCTAAAAAAAGCAAATGCCAAAGTTAAACTTAAGATTACAGCAAAAATATTCCACATACCTGACTGTGCATATTGGGTACAAATTTTCACCACATTTTTAGAATCTTCTATATCAGCTTCGGTTTTATCTAAATTGATATTCTTTTTAATATACTCCACTGCACGATAAGCTCCTGTGGTAACCGCCTGCATCGAAGCCCCCGAAAACCAGTAAATAACAGCACCTCCGGTAATTAAACCTAAAATTACTGACGGATCAGTCAACTGAATTTGCAACAATGGAGAACCATCGGATAAAACTGTACTTTTCAGCAATAAAATAATGGCAAATATCATGGTAGTTGCACCAATTACCGCCGTACCTATTAATACCGGTTTAGCAGTTGCCTTAAAAGTATTTCCTGCCGAATCGTTATCTTCTAAATTGTGCTTTCCGGTTTCAAAATTAGGTGTAAATCCGAATCTTTTCTCAATATCTTCATTAATATTTGGTATTTTCTCTATTTGAGATAACTCAAATACCGACTGTGCATTATCGGTAACAGGACCGTAACTGTCAACCGCAATGGTAACAGGTCCCATACCTAAAAATCCGAAGGCTACCAATCCAAAAGCAAAAATCCCGGGATAATCACCAAATCGTCCAATATCCTGCACAGTGTAAAAAGCAATTGCCATTAATGCCATCATTACCATACCTTTCCAAAAAGCAGAAAAGTTTCCGGCAACCATTCCCGATAGAATAGTCAGTGATGCTCCTCCTTCACGTGATGCCCTTACTACCTCATCTACATGACGTGAACTTGAACTGGTAAAAGCTTTGGTAAACTCAGGAATAATGGCTGCCGCCAATGTTCCACACGATATAATGGTAGACAATTTCCACCATAATCCTTCCGGTAAATCTGAAATTAGCAAATAACTTAGCAGATAAGTAACCACAATCGAAACAATAGAAGTAATCCAAACCAGTGAAGTTAAAGGCGCTTCAAAATCGAACTTATCAGCCTGCCCATATTTTACTTTGGCAATAGCCTGATTAATTAAATAGGCAAAAACAGAAGTAAATATCATGGCTACACGCATGGCAAAAATCCAAACAATTAAAGTGGCGGCAAAACCAGCATCAGGAAACAGTCCCGATTCGCCAAACATCAAAATAATAAAAGTTATTAATGCAACACCGGTAACACCATAAGTTTCAAAACCATCGGCAGTAGGACCTACACTATCGCCAGCGTTATCACCTGTACAGTCAGCTATTACACCCGGATTTCGAGGATCATCTTCACCAATTTTAAATACAATTTTCATTAAATCGGCACCTATATCGGCAATTTTGGTAAAAATACCTCCGGCTATTCGTAATGCCGATGCTCCCAACGATTCACCAATGGCAAAACCTACAAAACAAGCTCCAGCACTATCGCCCGGAATAAAAAGCAGAATAAAAATCATCATAATTAACTCTACACAAATCAGCAATAATCCCACGCTCATTCCTGCTTGTAAAGGAATAGACATTACATCAAAAGGTTTCTTTTTTAGTGCTGCAAAAGAGGTACGACTGTTTGCTAAAGTATTGATACGTATACCAAACCACGCCACACCATACGAACCTAATATTCCTAGTACTGTCCAAAATAAAATAAGTAATACTTTAGGCACTGTAAGATTCGCTAAAGCCAAAAAGTAATAAGCTATGGCAACACCAATAATAACAAAAAGTATAATCAGAAATTTACCTTGTTGCAACAGATAAGTTTTACAGGTTTCATAAATAATATTAGAAACTTTTGCCATAGATTCGTGTACCGGAAGTTTTTTTATTTTACTAAACTGTATCATTCCAAACAGAAGTCCCAATAAAATAATTACAATACCATAAAATAATAAGCTCCATCCGGTTATACCTCCTAAACTATTAAAAATACTATTTTTTAAATCGGGAACCACTAAATCGGCTTCACTGGCAAAAGTCAAAAACGGGGTTAAAATCCCACCTATAAAAAACATCATTCTTTTTTTCATAATTCAATCCATTTTAATGTTAACAAACGTCTTGTAAGTTATGAAATATGAAAGAAAGCAACAATTAACTATACTATGTTTTTAAACATTAATTCTTGTAACACTTCTTTTTTTTACTATATTTAGGCTGTGAAATTTGGCAAGAAAATATAAGTAGTACTTTTAACAGTGTAAATTACTTTGTTCCAGCATACCTTAAACCCACCACTTTTCCTGCTAATTACCTTTTTAATTTGGTAATAAAAAAATCTAAATTTGAACTAATGTAAAGCGCAAAATCGTAGTGCAATCTGTGGTTATTAAAACGATAAAACACATTGGTTTCAATACCAAAATCAATTCCCTTTGTGATATTCGTATTAAAATTATAGTTAGCTGTTATTAAATTATTTCTTTCCTTAAAATATCTTCCGACACTATGTAAGTTCGAATTAAAAATCAATGATGCGTTGGGCGATGCAAAATGGTAAGGGGTATAATATCCAAAACTTATACCTGATTTATTTGTTTTAAAACCTATTTGGGGATAAAGGGCAAATCCATTTTTAAAAATATAGCTTCGTTTCGAAAGAGAATTGGTGAACAAATAAGCCATCATTTTAACATACCACGATTTTATTTTTGAATTTGAACTTTTGTGTTCCCATTGTAATCCCGATGCTAAATTTATCATACTTAATACCCTTTCAGGAGAGGTATCAATTTGCCCTCCTTCATGAGTAAACAACATTTCCAGTGGCATAGATAACATATTTTTAGATGTATTTTTAGTAATAAATAAATTGGCATAAATTCCCATATTAAACTTTTCTTTAAAAGGATCACCCTCGAAAATAAACTGTTTCCAGTCAATCCAGGTATCTAACTGAAATCTATTACCATTATATTGATATTGTAAACCATTTTCAGCATTTCTTTTAAAATAAAAATCAGAGTTCAACATCGGTTCCGACAATTGATGATTATTATTCTGATTTAACGTTCCCATAATAATTGTACTATTACTATCAGGCTTATATGTAAAAGAAAAAACAGGTTGTGTATCGGAAAAACCATCCTTTCCAAAGTATTTCTGAAAACGTACACCTCCCTCTATTCTAACTTTAGATGAAGGATAATAGATAAATTTAGGAGTAGCCAGATAGCCTAGTAACGTTTCACCTTTTATAAAATAAGAATTATACTCTTTACTTTTTATAAAATTTAAATTTTCAAATCGAAAGAATAATTTCGAGCTGTCGGCATTATTAAATTCTTTATAACTATTAAGCACAGCATTATTTTGAGCACTTGCAGTAAGTAGGCTCAATATTAAAATACTTCCCAGAAATAAATATTTCATAAAAACTATTATTCATTTTTGATTATAAATACATAAACTACAAACGTACTGTTTTTTTTCAAAAAATAACATTCAATTTTTTATTATTTATGGTAATTTTTTATTGATTTACAGCATTTTCTCTATTTAAAATTCACAAGAAAACTATTGATTTCCAAAGTCTCTAATAATAAACTATCACAGAAAAGGCTTGCGAAATTCTGAAAATCAAGGAGCTGAAGAAAGAAGTAGGAGTAGATATAAAACGAGATTAGACTATACCTTGCAAAGAGGAAGAAAACAAGGTTAGTTTATTAATTGTAAATAATTTATTGCAAAATGATTAACGAAGTACGATTTCTGCTATAATGTAAAATATGAAATTCTGTAAAATTATAATTATTACCACAGGCAAAAAAATGAATTTCATCAATACTTTTATTGCTTATTGCCATCTCCCGATATCCTCCACCCGAGCCCAATAAATTTATAATCTCTTTTTTTAACTTAAGACCATCTTTTAATCCTTTTTTAAACGATAAAAATCTTATGATTCTACAATCTCCTGTAACATCACGATTTGATTCATTCTTAGACAAATTTAAATCTATATTTTTTAATTCTTCTCCTTTAAAAACATAAGATATAAATCCATCTTTATCTTGATTAAAAACATGCAACTTTTCTCCTTTAGTCAGAATAGAAATAGTATCTTTTTGATGTAACTGCCCTTTTACTATGGTTGATAATAATAAAATAAATACTGTTACTATTAATATGTTTTTTTTCATGGTTGTAAATTTAAGTCTCTCAAATTTACAACTTTTTTCATTTATAATAAACTTTTATTAAAATTAATTTTATTTACACCTATTTTAAAACATATAAACTTAATATTTTAAAATTTTCACTTTCATTTTTACATCTTTATAAGGACGATCGTGTTTATCGGTTTTTAAATTTGCTATTTTATCCAACACATTTAATCCGCTTATTACTTCGCCAAAAACAGTGTAATTATTATCGAGATGTGGTACTCCTCCAACAGTAGTATATGCTTTTCGTTGTTCGGGAGTAAAAATTAATTTTTCATTGGAGCTGCTATAATCGAAGTTAATCATCTCCTTTATTTTTTTAGCTACTATTTTAAATTCTTTTACCTTATTAGCCTTTTTTAACGAATCTAATAAAGCTCTTTTACTCTTTGTTAAATACCGCTTCACAATAGTTTTTCGCAGAGGTTTGTTTACTGCATTTTCCATAGCATTAAGTTCAGCATTGGTATAAACTCTACCGTGTACAATATAAAATTGAGATACATCTGATTGTTTAAATAAATTTACCTTATCGGGTTGTCGGGGTGATGCTAAAGCCCCTTTTTTATGAAAATGATTTGGTTTAAACTCCGATGAAATAGTACGATTGGCATCACCGTAACCAATAACAACTCCGGCAGGAGCATTACGAGAATCTTGTGAACCCCCTTGTACCACAAAGCCCTTTATTACCCTATAAAAAAGCGTACCATCAAAGTGCTTATTTTCTACCAATTGCAAAAAATTTCGACGATGTTTGGGCGTATCGCCATAAAGCATGATTTTTACATCTCCAAAATTGGTTGAAATTAATACAATTGAATTGGTTGCCTGTGCAAAAAGACTCAATTGTATAATTATAAAAAATACAAGCAGAATTATTTTTTTCATCAATTTATATTATTATTTGCAGCTAATAAAACTTAATTATCAAAATGTTATATTACTTTTTCATTAAGAAATTTACTTTTAAAATTTTCTTATTTTATTGGCTAGTTTTAAAAAAGCAGTTCATTATTTTTAGTAAAAGTTTTACCTAAATGTGAATATGCCAATGGTGTCACCTCTCTACCTCTTGGAGTTCGTTTAATAAATCCCTCTTTTATTAAAAAAGGCTCATACACCTCTTCAATTGTTCCGCTGTCTTCTCCCACAGCAGTTGCAATGGTAGATATTCCCACAGGACCACCACCAAATTTATCGATAAGTGTGGTTAAAATTCTATTATCCATTTCATCTAAACCATGCTTGTCGATATTTAAGGCTTCCAGCGAAAATTTGGTAATTGCCAAATCAATAGAGCCATTTCCTTTTACTTGAGCAAAATCCCGGACTCTCCGCAAAAGTGCATTTACAATTCGGGGAGTTCCTCTACTTCGAGATGCTATCTCACCAGCAGCTTCATGCGATATTTTCACATTTAAAATATTTGCACTACGCTCTACAATTTTGGTTAATATGGTTAAATCGTAATATTCCAAATGGCAGTTAATACCAAATCTTGCCCGCAATGGTGAAGTTAATAAACCTGAACGAGTGGTAGCCCCTATTAATGTAAAAGGATTTAAATCTAATTGAATAGAACGGGCGGCAGGTCCCTTATCTATCATTATATCAATTTTGAAATCCTCCATAGCCGAATAGAGATATTCTTCCACAATCGGACTTAAACGGTGTATCTCATCGATAAACAAAACATCATTGGGTTCAAGATTGGTTAGTAAACCTGCCAAATCTCCCGGTTTATCTAAAACGGGTCCTGAAGTTACTTTTAATCCTACGCCCAATTCGTTTGCCAAAATATTCGATAGTGTTGTTTTTCCTAATCCCGGAGGTCCATGCAAAAGTACATGATCCAAAGCCTCTGTTCTCATTTTAGCAGCTTCAACAAACACACTTAAATTATCTACTATTTTTTTCTGACCTTTAAAGTCAGAAAATTCCAAAGGCCGTAATTTTTGGTCAAATTCTTTTTCTTTATCCGAAACGGTATGATTTCTTATATCTAAACTATCCTCCATTTCACAAAGGTATAAATTGTATCGGTAAAATTCTATAGAACCACCATTTTTTAGATGAAACACAGTTAAAACAATTATATAAACAATAACCTTGTTTGTTTTTTAATTTATTTTCAATACTACTAAAAATTATAAAAGTATTTTTATTTCAGAAAAGACCATAAAATATATCCATTACCTTTATTGTATTTTTAGCATATAAATAACAAATATAGTAAAAACACACATATCGTTAAAAAAAGTTATATTATTAGATTTTAATTTATTTTAAAATTATAAATATGTATATTTGGCAAACAACCTCAAAACAAATAAGAATGTATTTTTTGAAATTTTAGGTTTTATAAATCTTTAATTTAGATTCTTAAAAGTTTTTTTGATAGATTCAACCTCTAAACAAATAATCAACCCGCTGTATTTTGAAAATTAATCATTTAAAATTGAACAATTTTATAAAATATAAAAGTCTGGGTTGCCGAAAATAAGACTATAAAGAACAAGAGTAGGCATTCATTTAAAACACTTTATTATGTTACACAAAACAACAAAAGCATTGATAACTTTGTGCTTATTACTAAATTTTAGTATTTTGGGATCGTGTGATGAAGATAATAATCCAGTTGTTGATCCTACTAAAACTACTATCGCTGATTTAGCTGCTGCTACTCCAAATTTAAGTAATTTAACGGCAGCTTTACAAAGAGCTGAGCTGGTAAATAATTTGAAAGCTGATGGTTCTTTTACCGTTTTTGCTCCTACCAATAAAGCATTTCAAGCTTTATTAGATTCTAACGAATCGTGGAACTCTTTGGCAGATATTCCTGTTGAAACGTTAATTACTGTATTGAAATTTCATGTAGTGAATGCAAAAATTATGTCAACTGATTTATCTGATACATACGTTAAAACTCTCGCTCAAGGTCCAAATAAAGAAGCGTTATCGCTACAAGTGGAAACTACAGGAGGTGTTGAATTTAACGGAGACGCAAAACCTGTTGCAGTAGATATAAAAGCATCGAATGGAATAATACATATTATCGATAAAGTAATGCTGCCTCCTAATATTGTAACATTAGCGGTAAACAATAGTAACTTCTCTAGTTTAGTTGCTGCACTAACCGATAGCAGACATACAACAGACTTTGCATCAATACTCTCAGGAGATGGTCCTTTTACCGTTTTTGCTCCTACCAATGAAGCTTTTCAAGCTTTATTAGACTCTAATGAGGAATGGAACTCTTTGGCAGATGTACCAATTGAAACATTAGAAGCTGTTTTAAAATATCACGTAGTAAATAAAGCAAATGTTCAAGCGAAACAATTGACTAATGGTGATGTAACAATGCTTGATGGTGATAAAATAACAATAGATTTAACCAATGGTGCACAAATAAAAACAAGTAGCGGTCAAACTGTAAATATTTTAGTGGGTCCTGCAACCAACGATGTACAGGGAACCAATGGTGTAATACATGCCGTAGATGCTGTTTTATTACCGGGATCAAAAGAGGAAGAATCTAAAACTATTGCTGAGTTGGCAGCTGCTACTCCAAGTTTAAGCAATTTATCAGAATCTTTACAAAAAGCAGATTTAGTAGATGCCTTAAAGGCAGATGGAAATTTTACTATTTTTGCTCCTAATAACAAAGCATTTCAAGCGTTATTAGATTCTAATGAATCGTGGAACTCTTTGGCAGATATTCCTGTTGAAACATTAATTAGTGTATTGAGTTTTCATGTAGTGAATGCAAAAATTATGTCAACTGATTTATCTGATACATACGTTAAAACTCTCGCTCAAGGTCCAAACCAAGAAGCGTTATCGTTACAAGTAGAAACAACCGATGGCATTGAATTTAATGGTGATGCAAAACCTGTAACTGTAGATATAGAAGCATCTAACGGAGTAATACATATTATTGATAAAGTAATGCTGCCTCCAAATGTTGTAACATTAGCAGTAAACAATAGTAATTTTTCCACTTTAGTTGCTGCGCTAACCGACAGCAGACATACAACAGACTTTGCATCAATACTTTCAGGAGATGGCCCTTTTACCATTTTTGCTCCAACAAATTCAGCTTTTCAAGCATTACTTGATTCAAATGAAGCGTGGAATTCTTTAGCAGATGTTCCAATTGAAACATTAGATGCTGTTTTAAAATATCATGTAATAAATAAAGCAAATGTTCAAGCAAAACAATTAACTAATGGCGATGTAACAATGCTGAGCGGAGGAAAAGTAACCGTAGATTTAACTAATGGTGCACAGCTAAAAACAAGCAGCGGTCAAACTGTAAATATTTTGGTAGGTGCTGCAACCAACGATGTGCAGGGAACCAATGGTGTAATACATGCTGTAGATGCTGTTCTATTACCATAAATTATTGAATATATAATTTTTAGTTTGAAAGTTGTACCTAATAGAATTTTTATAAAATTCTAATTTATATTTTATATGTCGAAGCCGATAAATTCATCATTAATTTTATCGGCTTCTGCTTTTACCTAATAACATTTTTTTTCAAAAATTAAATCTATTAAATTTAATTGGATTTATAGATAAATATTATTATACTTGTAACTAACCGGTTCTTTTTATAAAAATACCTTTAATTTATCTATTCAAAATAAACTATAGCCAATGAGTGTAAATTTTTATTTCGAAGTCAGCAATAAAATATCAGAGTTAATTACAAAAAAATACAGTACTTCCTTTTCCTTAGCTACATCTCTACTTGAAAAAGATGTTAGAGATGCCATTTATGCTGTATATGGATTCGTTAGACTCGCCGATGAAATTGTTGACAGCTTTCATAATTTTGATAAAAATTTCTTATTAAATAAACTAAATAATGATTTAGATTATGCATTGGAAAATGGTATTAGTGACAATCCTGTATTAGCTGCTTTTGCCCATACAGTTAAAAAGTACGATATTAAAACAAAACACATCAACTCTTTTATGGAGAGTATGAAATTCGACTTAATAAAACATAATTATAAAAACACTAACGAGTTAGATGAATATATTTACGGTTCTGCTAATGTAGTTGGGTTAATGTGTTTAAAAGTATTTTGCAATGGACAGCAAAACTTATTTGAAACACTTGAATATCCTGCCGAAAAATTAGGTGCTGCATTTCAAAAAGTTAATTTTTTACGCGATTTAAAAGATGACATAAAAAATCTAGGTCGTAGTTACTTTCCCGAAATATCAAATAACAGCTTTAACGAAGAAACAAAAAAAATAATAGAAAAATCAATAGAAAAAGATTTTACCGAAGCTTATAAAGGGATAAAACAATTACCGGGAAAATCGAAACTTGCTGTTGCTTTGGCATATTACTACTACATTACTCTGTTTCGAAAAATAAAAAGAACAGCAGCAAAAGATGTAATTAAAAAAAGAATACGAATATCTAATCTAAGAAAATACTTAATCTTCTTAAAAGTTTGGTGGAAATACAAAACAAAAACAATTTAATAAGTTATTAAGTAAATCGCAGGTATAATATGGTTTTCATAATTATACTCCTAATTTTGAACCAATTAAGCATTATCAAGATTCGTATTATTTCCCCTTTTTAATATATTATATTTTAACAAAAATGAATTTATACCCTAAGAATAAAAAAACACTTCTCGAAGTAAAAAAATTTATTGTAATTTTTTATATAGTAGGCATTATTGGATTTATAATCCCTTATTCCAGAGATATTTTTATTGCCATTACACCTTTTGCTTTATTAATAAGCACTTACTTATTAGGAATATATCATAATAATTATAATTTAAAAACAATATCAGTTTTTATTCTGGTCTATCTGGCAGGATTTTTTATTGAAGTTGCCGGAGTTAACACAGGAATAATATTTGGAGAATATACCTATGGCAGTGCTATGGGTATAAAAATATTTGGAACGCCTTTATTAATCGGTATTAACTGGTTGTTTTTAACTTATACTGCAATATCCGTTAGCGAACAACTAAAAATAAATAGAATATTTATACCTTTTTTTGCTCCCCTGCTGATGCTTATTTACGATATGGTAATAGAGCAACTGGCTTCTAAAATGGATATGTGGTACTGGCAAGGCAATATTATCCCTCTACAAAATTATATTGCATGGTATTTAATAGCCGTATGTTTCGCATTCCTATTTAAATGGTTTAAAGTGAATACTAAAAATTCTTTATCAAGTATTTTACTTATCTCTCAATTTATATTTTTTGTTGTCTTAATGTTTTATTTTAAAATAAAAATATGATAAAGCCCAAACATCATATTGTCATTTATCCCCTATTTAAAGCATTAACACGCTTTTTACTGAAACGCAATTTCAAGTCAATACAAATTAAGGGGAGATTACAAGATAATGGCAAATCTATGCTAATAATTGCCAATCATATCAGCTGGTGGGACGGTTTTTGGATCATGCATTTAAATTTAAAATTATTTCATCGTAAATTTTACTTTATGATGTTGGAAAAACAACTGAAAAAACATTGGTATTTTCGGTATTCGGGAGGTTATTCCATAAAAAAAACACCAAAAAGTATAGCCGATAGTCTGTATTTTACAACGGAACTCCTTAAACATAATAAGAATATGGTATTTTGGTTTCCTCAAGGAAAAATACATTCTATTTATAACGATACCATAAAATTTGAAAAAGGAATACAAAAAATAATTGATGCTGCCAACAATGATACACAAGTGGTATTTGTGGCAAATTTATTGGATTATTTTTGTGATTCAAAACCTCATGTATATATTCATATTAAACAATATATAGCTAAAGAATTAAAAGGAAAATCGGTAGAAGAGCAATATAATCTTTTTTATACCAATGTACTTAACAAACAAAAAGTAAAAAGTATATGATACATATTTTAGCATATATAGCATTGTTTTTTATAGCATTACAACTAATAAATGTATTATTGAATGTCTTTTATATTCAAAAGATCAGCAAAAGTAATTTACCATTAAAACAAACCATATCCATTTTAATACCGGCACGAAACGAAGCTGACAACATAGGATTTTTACTGAACGATTTAAGCAAAATAAACAATAAAAAAATAGAAATAATTGTTTTTAATGACCAATCGACAGATAATACCTATGATATTGTTCAAAAATATGCCATTAATGATAGGAGAATAAAAATAATACAATCGAAAAATTTAACAAAAGGCTGGTTGGGCAAAAATCACGCTTGTTATCAATTGGCAAAAGCGGCAACCGGGAATTATTTTTTATTTTTAGATGCCGATGTTAGATTATCAGGTAATTTAATACAGGATACCGTAAATTGTATGAACAAATACCAATTGGGATTATTATCCATTTTTCCTATTCAAATACAAAAAAGCATGGGAGAAAAAATATCGGTACCCATAATGAATTACATATTATTAACATTACTGCCACTAATTTTTGTACGTACTTCGCCTTTTGCATCACACTCTGCTGCAAACGGACAATTTATGTTGTTTAATGCAGATATTTATAAAGAAAATCAACCTCACAAACGTTTCAAAAATGCAGCGGTTGAAGATATTTTAATCTCACGATATTTTAAACAGAAAAATATTAAAATAGCTTGTATTACAGGCGAAAACAGAATACAATGCCGTATGTATAAAAATTATAAAGATGCTTTAAACGGTTTTTCTAAAAATATATTTATGTTTTTTGGCAACAGCACTATCTTAGCATTTATCTTTGCTCTACTTTCTACATTAGGATTCATTCCTGTTTTAATGGCATTTCCTAATATATTATTCATTTATTTTGCTGTTTTATTTATTATTCTAGTATCTTATTCTTATATTAGTCAACAAAATAGAATATTAGGTGTACTCCTATTCCCATTTCAGCTTATATTTTTGTTTCATGTTATGATTATAAGTATCATCAACAAAAAGTATAAAAAACATTCATCATGGAAAGGTCGAAATATTTATTCCTAATTTTACTCAACTTAATTGTAAATGTTTTATTTGCCCAAAATAAAACATCAATTTACACTTCTTTTATCAATGGTAATATGAAAGAATGGAAAAAGGAGATTGACCGCATGGAACAAAAAAAAACAATAGACAATGAAACCAAACTGCAACTTATCAATAATCAAATAGGATATATCGGCTGGTGTATCGGCAATAAAAAATATGATGAAGCCAAACACTATATACAATTATCAACATCTCATTTAACAGCCTTAAATAAAAATAAATTTAAACCATCTTATATACAATCTTATCGAGCAGCTATTAATGGTTTAAAAATAGGTATTAATCCATTTTCTGCTATTTTCTTAGGACCGGGAATTCTATCAAAAGCTAAAAAAGCTATTGCTCTTGACAAAGAAAATCCAAACGCTTATATTCTTTTAGGGAATTCTAAATATTATATGTGGGCAATGTTGGGCGGATCAAAAAAAGAGGCACTACAATACTACAAAAAGGCAGAAAAAATAATAGAAAAAGATACCTTAAAAACACAAGAGAACTGGAATTATTTAAGTTTACTAACCATGATAGCTCATGTTTACGAAGAGATGGATAACAATAAAGCAGCTAACGCCTATTATAAAAAAATTTTACGTATAGAACCAAATTACAAATGGATTAAAGATGAAATTTATCCACAATTTTTAAAGAAATATGAAACAGAATAAAAGCGTATTAATCGTAGGCACAGGATTAGGTGGATTAGCAACAGGTTTACGATTGACTAAAAGAGGTTACCAAATCCAATTTATTGAAAAAGCATCGAAACCGGGAGGAAGACTCAACCAAATAAAACAAGATGGATTTACTTTTGATGTGGGTCCAAGTTTTTTTAGTATGCCCTACGAATTTGAAGAACTAATGGCGGATTGTGGTATAAAAATGCCTTTTGAATTCGTTGAATTAGACCCTCTTTATACCGTTAATTTTAGAGGCAGTAACAAAAAGTTTTCTATTTATAAAGATATTGATAAACTTAGTGAGCAATTTGAGGGAATAGAACCCAATTTTAAGCAAAAATTTAAAAGTTATATAAAAAAATGCGAACAACTTTACAACGATACTGTTGATATTGCCATAAAGCAGAACTTTAATAATATTTGGGACTACTTTACTGCTCTTATGCAAGTTAACCCGAAACACCTGCCCATTTTATTAAAAAGTTTTTGGAAACAAGTTAACACCTATTTTGAATCGAAAGAAGCCGTGCAAATAGTATCGCTTATTGCTTTTTTTCTAGGGCGTACTCCTTTCGATACCAATGCAATTTATACCTTATTATCGCATATTGAATTTCAACATAAAGGTTATTATAATGTAAAGGGGGGAATGTATGTTATTGTTGAAAGTCTGGTTAACGAATTATTAAAACAAAATGCATCCTTTGTATTCAATACCGAAATAGTAGATTTTAAATATAATAATAATACATTAACAGCTCTTATTGATAGCAATGGAAAACATTGGGAAGCAGATACCTTTGTTATTAATGCCGATGCAGCATATTTTAGAGGAAGTGTTTTCAAAAGAAAAGCATTCTCAGTAAAAAAACTCAATAAAATGAGTTGGACAATGGGATACTTAACTTTTTATATAGGTGTTAAAACAAAATTAAATCATGTGGAGCATCATAACTATTTTTTAGGAAATAATTATGAAGATTATGCCAAAGATGTAATGAAAAATCCAAGCACACTTGAGAAACCATACTACTACGTTAATGTTATTTCCAGAAATAATCCAAATTGTGCTCCCGAAGGTTGTGAAGCTTTATTTTTTGTATGCCCTGTACCCAATTTAATTTACAAACCTAATTGGAATGATAAGCACCAAATAATTGATAGCATTATTACTGATTTCTCCGAAAGAATACAACATGACATAAAAAAAGAGATTATTTTTCAGAAAGTATATACGCCGCAAGATTGGGAAAAGCAGTTTAACTTATATAAAGGGGCGGGATTAGGATTGTCTCATAATATGATGCAAATAGGTGCTTTCCGCCCCAAAAATTATGATGAAAAATTTAAAAATACTTTTTATGTAGGGGCATCAACAATACCGGGAGCAGGTTTACCTATGGCTGTTATTAGTTCTAAATTGGTTGTAGAACGAATACATAACAATGAAGATTAAAGTGTAGCACCAAAAAAAATTTAACAAATTGGTAAATAAGTATATCAACTAATAAATGTATGATGTAAAATCTTCAAATTAAATATTCTGTAAAAATCCTATAAATTGTATTTAAAGAGGTAGTATCTCTAAAAGTATCTTTTTTACATAAAAAAACTAAATATTCAGCTTTTTCAATATTGAAAACAGCGTATTTACATCAAAAGGTTTGTTCATGTAACCATTCATTCCTGCAGCTAAACATACTTCTTCAGTAGCAATTATATTATCAGCAGTTAAAGCAATTATAGGTATAGGTTTTAAACTTGTGGAAGATTCTAAAGAACGAATATCTTTGGTCGCTTCAATACCATCTTTTTCTGGCATCATTATGTCCATTAATATAAAATCATAGCTTGCGCTACTATACATTTTAATAGCTTCGTTACCATCATTGGCTATACTTATGGTATAGCCATAACGTTTTAAAGTTAAATTAATAACTGCTTGATTTAATTTATTATCTTCTACCAACAAAACATGGTATTTTTTGTGGCTATTATCCATAGATAGTGTCATTATAAAGAATCTTAATGCTACAAAACGCAAATATACTAAATTAAAATTTAATAAAATCAATATTTATTTAAAATTTTAAAAGTTGAAAATAAGTATTAATTTTCAACATTAAAATCAATATATATATTATAATTAAATTATTATAAATCTTTTATTTTTTTACTTTAAGTAACTTTTCATGTCTTTTTTCACCCAAAATTTAACTATTTTTTTAACAGTTATAGATATATTATTAAAATAAATTATAGTAAACAAGAATACTTTGTAATTTATAATAATATATTTTTTTTTTTTTAAATCAGATCAATTAAACACTCTTCTTTTTTTTTTCAAAAAACATATGTTTTCAACATCTATTTTATAATTTTTATTTTTTTAGATTTTTCTAAAATTAATAATAATAAATAATTGCTGTTAATACTGTTAATAAATATTGTAATAATGATTTTGATTTTTTGTAAAAACAAGCCAATTAACAGCATATCAACAGTATGTGTTAATAAATAAATATTGATAATTAGTTTTTTATATACTTTATAAACAATCTGTTAATAAGTTTCTTTTTTAATAAAATTTCTTCCTTATTTTCTTTATTATTTGTTAAAAAACTATTTATTTCTCCCAAAAATAAAGTAATAACTTTAAGTTTTAAATGTTTATTTTTTTTATAAAGTGAATCGTATTTTTAATATCAAAATTAAAAGGGCTGATTTTTCCTTTTAAAAATCAACTTTTAATTAACTATTTATTAACAGCTGTTGTTTATTTTATAGTTGGCAGGTAATCAGTTATTTATATTGTTTTGGATAAAATGAAGCAAAATCTGGTATTAACAGCAGTATTCGTAAGAAATGGGAGGGAGAGAGTAAATTTACAGCTTTTAAATTTTATAAAAGTAATATCAAGTAAGAATAGAAGATTATTATACTTTTTGTTGTTTTAATAAAACAGATAAAAATAAGTTAATTTTAGAGTTAAATCTACTATAGATATTAGTAGGAAATTTACTCTAAAATATTTCAGGGGTTAAATCAGTTGTAATTAATTTTATAAAAAGATATTTCTATATAACAATAATAATAATTGCTGTTAATTGTGTTTATAAAATATACTGAAATATATCAGAAAGCATATAATTCAATGGATAGAGGACTTAATTGATATATTTCTATTGGTTGAAAATACAGCTGTACCTATCTAAAAACAGATAATAAATAATGGGACTAATTCTACCTTTTTTTATATGCAGGAATATAATTTTAATGCAAAAAAATTAGTTCTATTTTTACAAAAATATATCAACTGTTTATTTACAAATTTTTAAAAGTGTTTTTTTATCCAGCGGGGTAGAAGATAAACCCCGATAAAAAGGTAAGGGTAATACGATATTAATCGCCATATTAGAGCCATAGTAGCTGCTACACCTGCGGTTGGTAAAAATTCACCCAAATAGGTTTTAAATACCCATTCTGAAAATCCACTTCCTCCGGGTGTAGGACTAATAAGCATCATAATCCACATTACCAATTGGCGGGCAAAAATCATAAAATGTTCCATTACTCCAAAACCTTGCAGACAAAATGCCAATAGAATAGCATTTACTACCCAGTAGCGGGCAGTCCATGAAAAGAATGTGGCTGCAAACACTTTTAACCAAAATTTAAATGGTTTCAGGCGTAACTCTTTTGAACTTTCTATAATATCGGTTCCGGCTTTGTTTGCTCCGTGTTTCCACTTTCTTAAAATAGGTAATTTAAAAATCCATAAAATCAACCATTTTAATCCGCGGGGATTGTAAAATAATCCATAAGATAATACAATAATATATACAAGTTTAATAATGTATCCACCCAAAGCAAAATAGAGTAAGCTGCTAACCCAAATAGATTGGTCGGCAATATCGAACATAAATAGTTTGTTAATATTTAATAATAGTAGCAAAATAGGAAACATAATAATAAAATACAATTCATCTAAAAAAGAGGTTGCCATAACAATAGCTGAACTTCGTCCTACGTTTAAACCTTCTTTATTTAAATAGAGTATTGCCACCGATGTACCTCCAATTGCCGATGGTGTTACTGCTGATGTAAATTCCCAAAGCATGATGATACGAAAGGCTTGTTTCCAGGAGAAATCGTTGCCGCTTAATATGCGTAAACGCACCATATAACCAAAATCTCGGACAGCCATTAACAGAATAGCAATGGCTAACCACACAACTGAAAACCAAGTAAAATTAATTAGAGAAAAAGTATTGGCATCGACCTCTTTTACCAACATATAAATTACAACGGCAAGACCGATTAATATAGGATAAATAATTCGGCTCGGACGCACACTTTCTAGAAGTTTTGCGGTTTCGTTTGATTTTTCTGTTCTCATTTTGCTGTTGATTTATGGCAGTAATATTACTTTTTATTACTACAAAAATACAACAAATATATCTTCAATATACTTACTGTAACATGTTTTTTTATACAGATAAATATTTAAGGCTGATGAAATAACAAAGAAATTTACATTGATAGAAATACCTTTATGGCTTAAACAATCCTCTTTGTAATTTTTCTTTATGTCCTATTTTAAAGATAAAATCGATGGCAGGAGTAATAAAAAATTGATTATCTGTATTATCTACATTCAAATAATATAAATTATATCCTCCTGATAAAGCAAATTTACCGTTGATATGCCAATGTATTCTACCTTGACTTTCAAGTGCAAAATTACTTGTAAAATTTATATTGTATAGATCGGCAGTAATGGAAAAGTTAAAATTGTGATAGATATTTCCTGCCAGTTCAGCTCCTATAAAGTAGACTATTTTGTCGTAATACGATGCAGTTCGCTGATACAAAAAATGTGTGTCGATAATTGGAAAATCAGACTTTCCGGATTTTAACGAAAAATCAAAACCTAATCGTCCCGTAAGAATTAAATCTGGTATTTTGCTGGTGCAGGCTTTATCTGAGTTTAAAATATGACTTACTATTAGTTCATTACTAAATGTAAAAATTTGAGGAATACTTGATGTTTTGGGAATTTGATAATCGAAGTTGTTGTTTTTAGCCCATTTTAAACCCGGTGTAGGATAATAAAACGTATGCTGACTTGATAAAATGGTTGTTTTACCTTTCCATTGGTGTTTTAATCCGATGTTGGGAACAAAAGGTATTAGTAATAACTGTGAATTTATTTCTGTGTTTTTGTAGTTGCCAAACCTACTTACAGCCAAAGCACTTAAATGAAGTTCGTTTAAGGGTACAACTTTGGCTCCCCGCTCTGTCCATGAACTGTAATAATCTATTCGTTTTCCAGGCAAAGGTTGCTGAGCATAGGCCGATATTCCGAAGAATAATAACAATATAATTACTATTTTGTATTTCATTTTTTTGTTTTTATAAATTAGTGGTTGATTATTGGTTGTAGGTGTTTTTTAGTATTATTTATTACTATTAACGTGAGTTTAATTTTTTTAATTAAACTCACGTTAACTGATGTTTTATTATTACCACACTAACTATCTATTATTATATTAGTTAGAGAGGTAAGATTATTATAAATAAAAGAATTTAATGTACCGGAACCTGCATTCCATGATGGAAAATCCAGGCTACCAATATTGCTACCGGAATAATAAAAATAAACAGCGCAATTAGGTATACTAATATCATTTTACCAAATCGTGCCTCAGCTAATTTTTTAAAATCGGTGATAACACCTATACTTAAAAATGTGAACATAAAGAATAGTTTTCGCATTCCTTTTTCAACAGGAACTGCTCCTATTTTTGCAAGACTAATTAGTTCTTTATTGAATGCCAGCAACGATAAATAAATTGCCCAGGTAAGGAAATATCCAAGTACAAATTTTGGGAATCGATGCCATATTTCCGATACCATAACATGTTCGCCTGATGTTCGGTCTATTTTATAAATCCATACCATTGCCAAAACAAAAGCCCAAAGACCGATAAACATATCAATCCAAATTTTGGTCATAATTGCCGATGTGGTAATGTAACCTTCTTCCCAAACCACT
>PDWJ01001815.1_pt1 | contig 24626 bp, 22 predicted proteins | sample 1430881 | NCBI WGS metagenome assembly PDWJ01 (sample SAMN01162460, study PRJNA174530) | Oral metagenome, whole genome shotgun sequencing project. | biome: Marine environment; feature: Marine mammal; material: Swab sample of the gingival sulcus; isolation source: swab sample of gingival sulcus...
TACTTTTGCCTTTATCTGGACGGCACTGGCCGTGTTTACCCTTGACAGCTTTTATAAAAAAAGGAGAGTTTACCGATTATCACCCTGTAATATTTCAGAAAAAGAGAGCCCTTCCCATTGGTACGATCAATAAAGGTATCAGATAGCCGGCTTTTTCAATAGCAGATAACAAGCTGCCCAGTTTTACCATTCACTCAGATTTCCCGAAGAATCGACGCATACTGACATTATATTTCTTCTGATTCCTCGTTGATGGGAATATATTTTGTCAAAGGACAGTTCTCGCATTCGCCTTCTTTATCGGCAAGCTCTTTATGAACCCGTTGAGTAAGATCAAGTACTGCCGCACGACTATCAGGAAACATAAATTCCTTGCCGACAATATCAAGCAGACCAGTACGCTCCATAACCTGCAGTACCTGAAATTTCGCGCCACAGATAGCAAAACCGAGATTCGCGCTCCGTACCCGTTCGCAGAGCAGGCGCAAAGCTTCCTCTCCGGAAGCATCCATATCGTTGATTCCTCTGGCATCAAGGAGAATATAACGAAGATCCGGATATTCGGTACGATATTTCGTCACCTGTTCATCCAGATAGGAAGCATTGGTAAAAAACAGGGGACCATCAAAACGAATAACCGAAATATGCCGGCAGCCATGGAGACGATAATATTCTGAAGCACCGAGAACTCTGGCTTCATTCATGGACAGGGTAACAACGGAAGGACGCATGGCCTTGTAAAAAAAGACCAGCAGAGAAAGACCAACCCCAATCATGATGCCCTTATCAAGATGAGGGGCAAAATAGAGGGTAACAATAAAAGTGATAATCGAGATTGCGCCATCATACCATTGCGCCGTCCAGGCATGCATAAATCCCTTGGTATTGATAAGTCCAATAACCGCCATCATAATCACTGCGGCGAGTACAGCCTGGGGAAGATGATAAAGCAGAGGAGTAAAAAAGAGCAGAGTGATAATAACGACAATTGAAGTGACAACAGAGCTTATCCCGGAAACAGCCCCCGCCTGAAAGTTTACTGCCGATCTCGAAAACGATCCTGAAACGGCATAAGACGAACTGATTGCTCCCAGGATATTGGCAAGCCCCTGACCGATAAGTTCTTGATTGGGATCAAGCTTTTGTCCGGATTTTGAAGCCATGGCCTTGGCAATGGCCACAGCCTCCATAAACCCGAGCAGAGAGATGATTATCGCGGTTGGCAGCAGTTTGAAAAAAGTAGCTATGCTCAAAGAGGGCACGGTAAATTGGGGAAGTCCCTTGGGAATAGTGCCGACAACCGCACCTCCACCGGTAAACAGCAGCCTGTCTGTCTCTAGCGGATTGTTACCAACCTTTATCCTCCAGATTCTGGTATCAGCTTGAACGTTTTCAGGAAGATTTTCCCTGTTATAAAAAAGATACGTTTCCCCGTTTTGAACTCCGGCAAACTTCATTGCCCGCAACTCTGCGCGAAGCAGATGGCCCTGGTTCTTGACCTCTTCTATGTTGTAATTGATAATATTGATCTCTGCCTGAAGACGAAGAATCTCTTCGTTGAGTCGGCCCTGGTTTTTCTCTTTCAATGTATCAATTTGTATATTGGTATCCTTTCGTCTTTCTACCAGATTCAGATTCTGCTGGGCAACGGCATTAAACGCAGCAATTTTCCTGATCACCTCAGGCGCCTTAACATTTTCCTGCGGGACCATGGTATCGTGATTAAAACCGGTAAGCCAGGAGATAAGGGTCGTAATTGCGACCGCCACCAGAACGTTAGGAATTCTCGGATTGATTTTTCGCAGAACAACCATAATAACAACAGCACCGACCCCGTAGAACAGTGTCGGGAGATGGGTATAGTCCAACGCGGCGGTAAAGACCCTGACAATTGTTTCATAGTTATGTTCCGCTTTGTCAACATAGACGCCAAAAAACTTGGACAATTGAGAGCTGGCAATAATTATTGCCGCAGCATTGGTAAAACCGTTAACGACAGGGTGGGAAAGGAAATTGACCACCAGACCCAAACGCAGGGCACCGAGGGTAAATTGAAAAATACCAACGGACATGGCAAGGACAATAGAATAGGCAATAAAACCAGGAGAACCTGCGGTAGCAAGGGGTTCAAGTGATGCCGCAGACATCAGAGAGACGATAGCAACAGGCCCGGTAGCCAACTGGCGACTCGATCCAAAAAGAGACGCAATCATCGGCGGCAAAAAAGCCGCATAAAGTCCGTAATATGCGGGAAGACCAGCTAGTTGAGCATATGCCATGGACTGGGGAATAAGCACAAGCGCAACCGTAAGCCCTGCAATAAAATCAGTTTTAAATTTGCCGATATCATACCCCTGAAACCAGGCAAGAAAGGGAAAGATTTTATAAAGCATTCGCATCTCCTGAGATCTTTACGAGTTTAAAAAGATCATTCTGAATCGATTATCCCGCTCAAAATGTCGAATGAATACCACTCCTTTATTTAGAAAGAATATCGAAAAAAACAACTCGGTTCCTGCCACAACTGAGCCACCATTCATTTTTAACAACAATTAAGGCGCCTTTTTCAAGAAAGTCAAGGAAATTAAAACAGATGATCGATATTTTTACGTTGCTGCCAATAGCGAAAGCCGAAAAGAACAAGCCCGGAACCGATCATTATCAGGCTGAGCAGCTGCCCCATTGTCAAGCTGCCAATGACAAAACCAAGCTGGGCGTCTGGTTCACGAAAATTCTCAACAATTACGCGAAATACCCCGTAACCAACGAGAAAAAAGCAGAGCATTGCCCCATGAGGCAGTTTTTTTGTCCGCCATGGAAACTTTCTCAGAGACCAGAGCAGAACAAAGAGCAGTACTCCTTCAAGACCAGCTTCATAGAGCTGTGAGGGATGCCGTGGCTGAGGTCCTGCCATCGGAAAAACCATTGCCAACGGTGAATTGGTTACCCTGCCAAACAGTTCACCGTTGATAAAATTGCCGATTCGCCCAAAACCAAGACCAACAGGAATGGTAACTATGTAGATATCTGCTGTTTTCCAGAAATCAATTTTTTTATACGTACAAAACAACCAGCCAGAAACAATAAGCGCAAGACAGGCACCGTGAAAAGACATTCCACCACTCCAGGTCGCGGGAATTTCCAGCAGATGATCTCGATAATAGCTCCAATTATAGAAGATAACATAGCCCAGACGACCGCCAACAACAACACTGAGAATAAGCAGCAAGTTGAGATTTTCGAAGTGTTTTTCCAGTGGTAAAAAAGCAAATTCAGCAATCTGCTTTTTTACCAGCCAGTAGCTCGCAAGAAAACCAAAGACATACATCAGTCCATACCAGCGGACACAAAAGGGACCAAGGCAGAAAATGACCGGGTCAAGAGCTGGATAGGTCATGATTTTCTCTTCTTCTGCTGATGGTTAAGGCGGCGAAGATGTACCTGCAAAACAGAAATGGCTGCCGGAGTGACTCCGGAAATCCGCGAGGCCTGACCTAAAGAGGAGGGGTGTACTTTTTCCAGTTTTTCAACAACTTCATTGGAGAGTCCAGAAAGCGTCCGATAGTCAATGTTCTCGGGAAGCAGCTGATTTTCCATTTTTTTAAAACGGGCAACCTGTTCCTGCTGCCGCTCAAGATATCCCTTGAATTTAATTCTCAATTCAATCTCCTGCTTGACTGATTGTGAGTTGAGAGCGGCAAGAGACTGTTTGCTGTCTTGCGGCAAAGGGAGTTGAATCAAACCGGCAATATTGATCTCTGGCCGACGCAGCAGATCAGCAAGGCTGCTCTTTTTTTTCAGCTCTGTCGATTTCATTGATAACAGAGCGTCATTGACCATAGTCCCTGGCGACAGATAGATATTTTCTAGCAGCCGAATTCCCTCACAAATCTCAACCTCTTTGCGATGAAAACGGTCAAAGGACTGCCGTGTTACCAAACCGATTTCATAGCCTTTTTCGGTCAGTCTGTTATCGGCATTGTCCTCCCTGAGAAGCAGACGATATTCCGCACGAGAGGTAAAGAGCCGGTAAGGTTCCTGGGTACCACGAGTGACAAGATCATCAATAAGAACTCCGGTATAGGCTTCGGAACGATCAAGCACAAACGCGGACTGCTTCCGTATGCTGCGGACGGCATTTATTGCTGCCATCAAACCCTGTGCCGCTGCTTCCTCATACCCGGAAGTTCCGTTAATCTGCCCTGCCAGATAGAGTCTTTTCATTTTTTTTGTCTCAAGGGTCGGGTGCAAGCCCAGCGGGTCTATATAGTCGTACTCAATGGCATAACCTGGTCTGATAATCCTGGCATTTTCCAGACCTTCAATCGAATTTACCAGCAACTGCTGAGTAGCAAGAGGAAGACTGGTCGGAATTCCATTGGGATAGACCTCTACAGTATCAAGGCCTTCCGGTTCGACAAAGATCTGGTGCCGCTTTTTTTCCGGAAAACGCATTACCTTGTCTTCAATCGATGGACAATATCGGGCGCCAACCCCCTGGATAATTCCTGCATAAAGAGGTGAGTCGCCAATTCTGTCGCGAATAATCTGATGGGTTCGTTCATTGGTATAGGTGATATGGCAAGGAATCTGCGGCAGGGTATAATCGCCGGAACTGGCATAAGAGAAATGGCCAGGTGGCATATCACTGTACTGAATTTCCAGTCTGTTATAATCAATGGTTTTACTGTCCAGACGTGGCACAGTTCCTGTTTTCATCCGTCCAACGACAAAACCATGTTCACGAAACCAGCGGGAAAGAGCGACAGAGGCAGGATCGCCAAGCCGTCCGGCAGCAAAATTGTTCAGACCGATATGAACCAGACCGCCAAGAAAAGTTCCCGAGCAGATAATAACAGCTCTGGCGACAATCTCTTCACCCAGACTTGTCGTTATACCGGTTACCTCCTTTTCCTGGTCATCGGTAAGCAGACCCCTGACCATCGTCTGTTTGACGGTAATATTTTCCTGCTGCTCAATAACCGATTTCATCCGCATTCGATAGAGCAGCCGATCTGCCTGGGCCCGTGAGGAGCGTACTGCCGGCCCCTTGCTGGTGTTCAGGGTCCGAAACTGAATTGACGTCGCATCAATGTTCTTTGCCATTTCTCCACCGAGCGCGTCTATCTCACGTACAAGATGACCTTTGGCAAGGCCTCCAATTGCCGGATTACAGGACATGGCAGCAATGGTATCAACATTAATCACGGTAAGGAGGGTGGCGCATCCCAGGCGCGCTGAAGCAAGCGCTGCTTCGCATCCGGCATGTCCCGCGCCGACAACAATTATATCGTAACGCTCTTGTGCCATAGCTACTCTTTTTTCCAGGAGATCAGTGCCCACTTTGGCGGGTTGGTTCTGGTGACAGTAATACTTCCATCAGCTTCTCTGCGGCTGATGGAAAAGAGATGCCGCTTGAGTAAAGCTGTCTGTTGTTCAGTCAATTCATCAAACATCCAGAGAAAACCAGCCAGAGCCTGTTCCATATTTGAAAAGTTTTTTTCGCGGTCAAACTCAAGAATCGTGACATCTGCCATAATGTTCATCGAGTGAAGGATGTTGAGGGTGTAGATATAGTCCGGACCGGGCTCAAAATCAAGGCCAACTGCAGCAAAGGCCTCTGGTTCGAAAGGAGTTGGGCTCACCCTGTCGGTAAGAAACACCGCCTTTTTCGCAAATGCATTCAGTTTCCGCAGAGCGGCCGGTAAATCATCGACTGCGGTCGAACGGGAAGCAAGGGTAATATCATGGGAACCGATTTCTGCCTGCTGCCAGTCATCTTCCCAGGAAAGGTGGGCTGTCGAGATATTTTTCACCTTCGCTTTTCTTGCATTTTTTTCCAGAATTTCCAGCATCTTTGCTGAAAAATCAAGGGCGGTAACCTTTGCGACTTTTCGGGCAATGGGAAGAGCAAGTGTCCCTGGCCCACAACCGATATCAAGAACCGTTGTCTCCGGGGTCAAGGGCAGTTTTTCCATGACCATGGCAATATAGGGATTATGTTGTACCCGTTCGGCAAAAGACTCTGCTCTTTCGTCCCAGTTTTTTGCGCTCTTCTTTTTTCGTGACCGCTTTCTCATGGCCCTTATCCGAAGTTCTGGCCAATCAATATCGTCTATTTTCTGAATCGAGTCCGGCAGTGGCATCTAATCTCCTAAAAACGGTGAAAGAAAGAAATTTATTTTTCCCCGAAAATAGCACAGAGAACAGGGATTGGCAATCAAAGAGGAAAAATTGGCTATCTGATTTTTTATCGCCGGTTTTTTTCGTTTTTTTTGCGACCATACTTGTGTAGAAATAAGACAGCTGTTTTTTTCTTCTGAAACTATTGCAGCTACAGCAGACACCCATACTATTCTCCTTCAAGAAATCAAAGAGATACGACAATGACAGTCTATTTTTATCCCCAAATTGATTCCACCAATATCAGGGCAAGGAACATGGCAGAACAGGGAGCAGAAAGCGGCAGTGTTATCTGGGCACTTGAGCAGAGTGCCGGCCGGGGAAGGCTTGGAAAGAAATGGTCAAGTATCTCCGGAAAAGGGCTTTACGCTTCCTTTATTTTACGCCCTAAGCTCGATTTTTCGGAATACGCAAAATCCAGCCTCGTTGCCGCAGTAGCCGTGGCGAGATTGTTGAAAAAAGATCTCGGAGTGGACTCGGCCATGGCACAGCTGGCTCTGAAATGGCCAAATGATGTTTTTATTGGTGATAAAAAGATTGCGGGAATTCTGGCAGAGGCTATCCCGCCCGGCAGTTGTGATAGCGCCCCCTGTATTATCGTTGGTATAGGATTGAATGTCTTTCATACCCCTACTGATTTTCCTGCAGAAATCCAATCTCAGGCAACTTCCTTGCTGATTGAGATCGGCAAGGGTTTTAACCTGGAAATATTGCTTGAAAAACTAAGAAAACAACTGTTGACATGTTTTGAATCTTTTGAAGATGGCAATTTTCCGGAACTTCTCGATGAATGGCGGAGCATGGACTATCTCTTTGGCAAAAAAACAGAATGTGTTGATGTCCATAGCAAGGTGATTTCCGGCGTCGCTCTTGGTCCAGACAAGAATGGCATCCTGTTGTTGCGTGACAGTAACGGCCAACACCATGAGATCCTTTCTGGAGACCTCCGTCTTGCCGGAAAAAGACAGGAAAGTCGTTGAACGGCAGCAACGGTTCAACGACTTTTGGCAATCATTTATCAGCAGAATTAGTAGCGGTAATAATCTGGCTTAAAAGGTCCTTCGACATCAACGCCGATATAGTCGGCCTGCTCCTGAGTCAGTACTGTCAACTTGGCACCAATATTGGCCAGATGGAGACGAGCAACCATCTCATCAAGAGATTTTGGCAAAAAGTAGACCTGTTTCTCATATTTCCCAGGATTCTGCCAGAGTTCAATCTGGGCAAGGACCTGATTGGTAAAAGAATTGCTCATGACATAACTGGGATGTCCTGTCGCGCAACCCAGATTTACCAGACGCCCTTCGGCAAGAACAATGATCTTCTTGCCATCAGGAAAGATAACATGATCGACCTGAGGTTTGATATTCTCCCAGGGATATTGACGAATACCGGCGATATCAATTTCCGAATCAAAATGGCCAATATTGCAGACGATAGCCTCATTTGGCATCTGTTCCATATGTTTGCCGGTGATAACATTAAGATTTCCGGTACAGGTGACAAAAATATTGCCATATTTGCATGCCTCATCCATCTCCACAACCTGATATCCTTCCATTGCCGCCTGAAGTGCGCAGATTGGGTCAATTTCGGTGACATAAACAGTGGCTCCCATCCCGCGCAAAGCCTGGGCACAACCCTTGCCCACATCGCCATAACCAATGACAATCGCCTTCTTGCCGGCAATCATAACATCTGTGGCCCTCTTGATACCGTCAATAAGGGATTCCCGGCAGCCATAAAGATTATCAAACTTGGATTTGGTAACGGAATCGTTAACATTAAAAGCAGGGCAACCAAGAGTTCCTGCCTTGGCCATCTCGGCAAGACGATGAACTCCGGTAGTGGTCTCTTCTGAGATACCGCGGACGTTTTCCAGCTCGTTTCTATATTTCTGATGCATGACAAGAGTGAGATCTCCACCATCGTCAAGTATCATATTAGGGCGCCAGCCTTCTGGGCCAAAAATTGTTTGTTCGATACACCACCAGAACTCTTCTTCGGTTTCCCCTTTCCAGGCAAAGGTTGGAATACCAGCAGCGACCATCGCCGCTGCCGCCTGATCCTGGGTAGAGAAGATATTGCAACTCGACCAGCGGATTTCCGCGCCGAGTTCCACCAGGGTCTCCATAAGTACCGCGGTTTGAATAGTCATATGAAGGCAGCCGGCAATACGGGCACCTTTCAAAGGAGCTTTTCCCGCATACTCCTTCCGCAAAGCCATCAACCCTGGCATCTCTGTCTCGGCAATGGCAACTTCCTTGCGTCCCCACTCCGCTAAGGAGAGATCCGCGATTTTATAATCGGTAAATTCACTCATTTTTTTGTCCTGATTATTCTGTAGTAACATCTGTTCCCGGCACTCTTTTTCTCCGGTCAAACCAATACTGCTCTCTATAATTTTGCCGCTTCTCTCAGCACCGCCGCTTTATCTGTTTTTTCCCAGGTAAAGCTATCCAGCTCTCTGCCAAAATGGCCATACGCAGCAGTCTGTCTGTAGATTGGACGAAGAAGATCAAGCTGCTGGACAATCGCCTTCGGCCGCAGATCGAAATGTTCCTTGATCAGTTTGATAATTTCTTCGTCAGCAATTTTACCGGTGCCAAAGCTGTTGACATTGATCGATACCGGCTGGCTGATACCGATAGCATAGGCCACCTGCACTTCTATTTCATCGGCAATACCTGCCGCGACCAGATTCTTGGCGACATAGCGACCATAGTAAGAACTGGAACGATCAACCTTGGATGGATCCTTTCCGGAAAAAGCTCCTCCCCCGTGAGACCCCTTACCGCCATAAGTATCAACGATGATCTTCCGGCCGGTAACACCACAATCACCGACAGGACCACCGATAACAAAACGACCGGTGGGATTGATAAAGTATTTGGTATTCGCATCAAGCATTTTTGCGGGAAGAATCGGTTTGATGATCTCTTCCATCACCCCTTCTTTCAGATTCTCATAGGAGATCGTTTCATCATGCTGGGTGGAAAGGACAACAGCATCAACACGCTTGGCAATGCCATCCTCATATTCAACGGTAACCTGACTTTTGGCATCAGGCCGCAGCCAGGGAAGCACACGAGCCTTACGGACCTCTGCCTGGCGCCTGGTCAGACGATGGGCAAGGGTTATCGGCAGAGGCATAAGCACATTAGTATCGTTGACGGCATAGCCAAACATAAGCCCCTGATCTCCTGCTCCCTGATCAAGATCGACGCCTGCACCTTCATCAACCCCCTGGGCTATATCCGGTGACTGCTTATCAATGGAGGTCATAACCGCACATGACTGCCAGTCAAATCCCATATCAGAAGAGTTATACCCTATCTCCCGGATTGTTTGACGAACAACCTCCGGCATGTCAACCCAGGCAGTAGTGGAAATTTCTCCAGCGATAAGAGCCATTCCGGTGGTGACCATGGTTTCACAAGCGACACGCGCCACTTTGTCCTGTTCAAGAATAGCGTCAAGAATGGCATCGGATATCTGGTCGGCTATCTTGTCAGGATGTCCTTCTGATACCGATTCAGAAGTAAAAAGAGTGGTTCTGCTCATATTTTTCTCCTTATTATTTTAATAGATAGAACAAATTATGCGTAACATAGTCATTTTTTTTGTAAAAACAAGGAGTTTATCAAGATGAAAAAATGTTGCGCTCCATTTTTTCTATTTGCTTTAATATTCAGTCTTTAGTTGATTTTTTCTGGTTTTTTGGATAGAAGGCAAGCTGGTTAACGATTAATATTTGTTGAAACCGGATAAATTCTATGACTGTCGAAGCTGCAAAGAACGTATTGAAAATTGAAGAAGAAGGTCTGGCAGAGGTCAGGGCTCATATCGGAGAGGAATTTGTCGCTGCAGTTGATGCGATTCTGGCGTGTCAGGGAAGGGTCATCATTACCGGAATCGGGAAGTCAGGGCTTATCGGTCAGAAAATATGTGCCACTCTCAACAGCACGGGAACGCCTTCTCTTTTCCTTCATCCTGTAGAAGCGATGCATGGTGATCTCGGTATCGTCGGACGCGATGACCTCGTTATTGCCATCTCCTATTCAGGCAAGACCGTCGAACTCAATCTGCTGCTGGTTGCGATCAAAAAGCGTGGCAATACCATTATCGCCATGACCGGTGACATGCAATCAACTCTTGCTGCTGAAGCGGATATCGTTCTCAGCATTAGGGTGCCAAGAGAGGCCTGCCCTCTTGGACTTGCACCAACTGCGAGCACCACCGCCACTCTTGCCCTGGGAGATGCTCTCTCTGTGGTATTGATAAACAGGAGACGATTTCAGGCAGAAGATTTTCGCCTCAATCACCCCGGCGGCAGTCTCGGTGAACGGCTGAAAGTTCAGGTAACAGAAGTGATGAGTACCGGTATCGATATCCCGGTAGTCGCTGAAGATGCTTCCGCGCAGGAAGCAATGACAGCGCTTAATGAAAAGAACAAGGGCGCAGTACTGATCCTTTCTCCAGAAAAAAATGTTGTTGGAATTGTCACTGACGGTGATATTCGCAGAACCTGTATGGAAGGAATCGGCATACAGCGTATGCAGAAACTGCCTGCACGGCAGTTAATGACAGCAAATCCCATTTGTATTGATGACAAGCATCTTGCCGCTGATGCCCTTTCCATTATGCAGCGATACGAAATCACCGCACTGCCGATAATCAACAGAGAAAAAAAACTTATTGGTCTCATCCATCTCCACGATCTCCTCGGCAAGGGAGAGTTCCGTTTTCTGGTTTGACCGGCAGTGTTTATTCACAAAAAGCTTACAACTATTATATCACTGCTGAAACTGACAGCCCTACGCCAGAAAATCACCCCGTAAATGGAGGCAGTTGCAGAATTTCCATAAACGAATTGACATGATACTCGGCATCGAGCGAATCATTTTTAAAGGCGACAAGAGAAACGCCACAAGCCGAGGCCTGCATCCTGTCAAGAATTGAATCTCCGATAAAAAGAGTCTGCTCAGGGGCGCACTGCAGCTCTTCCAATATCTCCAGCAGCCCATCAGGAGCGGGCTTGGGACGTCTGGCGTTTAAAGCAGTCATCACTTTTGCGAAATAGTGCTCGATGTTATATTCCTCAAGAAGCGGAATCATGGTATCACTGCGGTTGGTGGAAATTGCCAGCTTGTACTTGTCTTTTGTCGCATCGAGGAAATCGCGAAGATCCGGTTCAAGCCTTATATATTGTTTATATGCACTATAGTCAGGCCCTTTTTTGATCTGCTCCTGGACCTCATCAAGACTCTGCGGATAGTTCTTGAAAAGATACTCAAAAGCACCTCTGACTGTCGACATATGGCAAAACTCCTCGTCCTCCACATTCATTGGTGGGTGGCCAAAAGATTTGAGAACATCATTATAATAGCGGATGTTTGACTCTTTGGAATCAACCATCACCCCATCACAGTCAAGGACAATAAGCCTGATCATTTTCCACCTTTTATAACCGTCAACAATGGGCTGGCAATAAAGATTGAGGAATAGGTTCCGACAAAAATTCCTGTGAGCAGGGCAAAGGCAAAACCATGAATAACCTGGCCACCAAAGAAAAAGAGTGCGAGCAGAACAACACCTGTAGTAAGAGAGGTAACAATTGTCCGGCTTAACACCTCATTAATACTGCGATTAATTGTTTCGCTAAAACTCTCTTTCGCTACCTTGCCCATATTTTCCCGGATACGGTCAAAAACGACCACCGAGTCATTGAGTGAATATCCGGCAAGAGTAAGCAGCGCGGTAACGGTAAGCAGGGTAATCTCCATGTCTACAAGCCAGCAGATACCCAGTACAACAAGCACATCATGAAAGGTCGCCGCTGCCGCTGCCAGACCGAAACGGATATCAAAACGAAAGGCCAGATAGATAATAACCCCGACAAGAGAGATGATAATTGCCTGAATGGCCTTGTTTCGAAGAACGGAGCTGATCGAAGAACCTATCTCCGACTGGCTCTCAAGAACAAAACCCTTATCTGGAAGACTTGTGGAAAGAATTGACGTTACCTGCTCGCTAATATTACCAATAACCGCATCCGCCTTTTTAATTTTCACAATCAGTCGATGCTCGTTTTCCACCTCTTGAAGGTTAATATCTTTCATTCCATTTTCAGCAAAGACCTCCCGTATTTCGGTCATGGTAAAATCCTGCTTTGCCTTGTACTGAAGCATCGAACCACCAGAGAAGTCAACCCCGAGATTTGCCTTGCCAATCCCGATTTCAACTACCGAAACAATCCCCAGTATAACCAGCGCCGCGGAAATAATATAGGTAATACGAGTCATCTTCATATAGTTGATATTCGGTTTTTTAACGAAGTTGACAAAATTCAGCCGTTGCAGTGGCTTGATCGCGTTGACTGTATTGAACATCAGTCGACTGAAAAAGAGTGCAGCAAAAAGATTAAAGATAATCCCCAATGACAGGGTAACGGCAAAACCCTTTATCGGGCCGGTACCAAACAGAAAAAGCACAAGCGCGGTAATAAGAGTTGTTACCTGGGAATCAACAATGGTAAGGAATGCTTTTCCGAAACCTCCTTCAATACTGGCACGAACCGATTTTCCCAGAGCATACTCTTCGCGCATTCTCTCAAAAATCAGGACATTGGCGTCAACCGCCATTCCGACCGTGAGAATGATTCCGGCAATTCCTGGCAGAGTGAGGGTCGCATTGAAGATGGCAAGCCCGGAAAACAGGAGCAAAATATTGATAAACAGTGCGGAATCGGCAATGATTCCTGAAAACCGGTAATAAAAAAGCATAAAAAGAAGAACAATCAATGTCCCAATGATACCGGAATTAAGCCCCTGCTTGATCGAGTCCTGACCAAGACTTGCGCCAACGGTGACATTCTGAATAATGTCAACAGGTGCCGGCAGAGCTCCAACCCGAAGCACAATCGCCAGATCCGCAGCCTCTTCATGGCTAAAACTTCCACTAATCTGCGCTGATCCGCCAAGAATCTTTTCCCGGATAACAGGAGCAGAACGAACGACATCATCAAGAACAATTGCCATCCGCTTGCCAACATTACTCTCGGTGATCTGGGCAAAGATTTTCCCACCGTGGTTGGTAAGATCAAGACTTACGTAAGGTTCGTTAAAACTCCCACCAATCCTTACCTGAGCATCCTTGACCATATCGCCGGTCATCAAAATCTTGTTTTCCAGCAACAGCGGTGTTTCCGTACTCTGACCAGTCACCTTATCAACCTCTTTTTCAAAATAGAGAGTTGTCCCTTCAGGCAAAAGAGTCTGGATTGCCCTGTTCAGTTTACGGAGAGGCTCACCCTTTTGCCATTGTCCGGCAGCCAGGGCCTGATCTATTAATTCCTGCAGGTTAATACCGGTACTGTCCGCCACCATTTTAAACTCAAGCTGTGCGGTATCGCCAAGAAGTTTTAACGCCCGTTTTGGATCTTTTACTCCGGGAAGCTGGATAACAATTTCATCTTCCCCCTGGCGGATGATAACAGGCTCGGCGACACCAAACTGATCAATCCGGTTTCTGAGAATCTCCAAAGACTGGTTGACGGCATTTTTTTTCAGTTCCTTGCGAGCAGTATCACTAAGATGCATGATAATTCTCGGAAAACTTCCTTCTTTCGCCTCAACCTTGCCACTAATATCGGTAAAATCCTCCTTGAGAATCGTTTCTACCTCAGTAACAGCTGAACTGTTAGGAAGAGTAAAAATAACTGTTTCAGGGGTACTGCCCTTTGTCTGCACTGCAGTAATAGATTGTTCAGCAAGAGTATCCTTGAGATCTGCCGCAGCAAATTCGAGGGTATTTTCCTCTGCCTTTTTCAGATTAACCTTAAGTACCAGATGCATCCCGCCCTGAAGATCAAGCCCAAGACGCAATCCCTCAGGAGCCAGATATTTTTTCCACCATTCAGGGGCTCCCTGATAAAAGGATGGGACAATGGTGATAACAGCTACAGCCAGGACGGCAACAAGGAGTGCGAGTTTTAGTTTAAGCGATGTGTTCATTGTTATATCAGCAAGGAAAAGATCAAAAATTGTTGTTGGTTATATACGTTATAGAGAAATCTTTATTACCGTTTACAAGACTGTAAACTTACCAAACGTGCTGATTATACTGTAATAACCAATTCCTGCAAGGTTCATGCACCGATGAAACAAGAAAACTCGCCAAAGCCAGTCTGGCGAGTTTATGGTCAGGTTCTAGTCTTGTTTTGATATTGGCGCAACTATTGCCTCACTGTCATCCATATCTGAAATTTCAGTATCCTTTCTGAAAAAATCAGGGAGCAAGGAGGTGAGCCAGTTTTTAGGAGGTTTTCCTGATTCCAGGCGATTCAGAAGCTGCCGGCTCTTTGCCGCAACAGGTGAATTGGGATAGGCGGCAAGAAGATAGCGTAACCGGGCCTCTGCTTGCGGATACTTCTCTGTTCGCAAATAAAACTGAACAATCGAGAATTCGTGGGCAGCAAGAAAATCCGTCGCTATCTTGAGCTTTTCTGTTGCATCAGGAGTATAAGAGGAATAGGGGAAGGCTTTGATCAGCTGAGAGAAGAGTCGAACTGCCTTTTCAGCTCCACTCGGGTCCCGGTCAATCCGGTCAATTTGCCGGAAATTACACATCCCTTTCTGATACATCACATAAGGGATGGATTCATTTGTCGGATGGCGGTCTTCAAAACTTTCATAAAGAGCTTCCGCTTCGTCATACTTCTCCATAAAATATTTGCAGTCGGCGGCTTTCAGCTCAGCAAGAACTGCCTCCGGACTAAAGGGATAACGATCAAGAATCTTTTCAAAGTTCTCTACGGCAGTATAGTATTTTCCGACATTATAGTCGTCCATACCCTTAGTCAGAAATTGCTGTGCTGGTAACATCTCAGAAGATTTTTTCTCTTCAACAATATTACCATCCTCATCTATTTTTGTGTATTTTGTTTCTCCACCAAACAGCCCGCAGCCACTGACAAGAAAGGCAAAACAAATAACACAGCCCAAAAACCTGTTATAAGATGACATGAGTTTATTCCTTGAGAGAATTGATAAATGCCTCAGCGGCCAATACTGCTACCGCTCCCTCTCCTGCAGCGTTGACAACCTGACGGACAGCCTTGCTGCAGATATCACCAGCAGCCATTACCCCGGGGATATTTGTTCTGGTTTCAGTATCCACTTTCAGAAAACCCCATTTATCCTTCTCCAGAATATCGAGCGGCAGTTCATCATTATTGGGTGAAACGCCAATGAGAACGAATATTCCATCGACATCGAGAGAAGACTTGGAACCATCCTTATTGAGCAGCCTCAAGCGCTGAACCTCTTTTTCCCCTTCAATAGCTGTAACCTGAGAATTCCAAATAAATTCAATCTTTTCATTTGCAAAAGCGTGTTCCTGAATGATCTTTGTCGCCCGCAGCTCATCACGCCGATGAATGACACTGACCTTGCTGGCAAAACGGGTAAGATAGATTGCCTCTTCAACTGCGGTATTGCCACCACCAACGACAGCGACATGCATATTCCGGTAAAAAGGCGCGTCACAGGTCCCGCAATATGAAACGCCTTTGCCCTGCAGTTCTTCTTCTCCAGGGATTCCCAGCTTGTTCGGGCGGGCGCCAGTGCAAATAATAACAGCGTTACAGCTAATCTGCCCGCCATTGTCAAGATGAAGGATTTTTCGCTTTTCATCAGTGAAATCCATGCTGGTTACCATCGCAGTTCCGACATTCAAATCAAACCTTTTGGCATGAGCCAGCATCTTTTCTGAAAGATCAAAACCACTGATTCCCTCAGGAAAACCGGGATAATTGTCTATCCAGTCAGTCTGCATGACCTGGCCGCCAGTGGCCCCTTTCTCAAGCAGAATATGGTCAATACGGGCTCGAGCGGCGTATAAACCAGCAGAAAGACCTGCCGGCCCACCCCCGAGAATAACAAGTTCATAGTGCGATTTCATAGTACTCTCTTAAAAAAACTGCCCGTGTCAGAAAATCGGTCTCGCAGGGGACAGTGGGCAGTTCGATAAAATCAATGTGAGGGGGAAAAAATAGTGTTATATTTTACCAAGCAAGGCAATAAGCTGAGGTTTTCCGACGGAACCGGTAATCTGTTCAACAACCTCACCATTGTTAAAGAGAATCATTGTCGGGATTGCTCTGATGCCAAATTTTCCAGGTGTTTCCGCATTTTCATCAACGTTCATTTTTGCAATGGTAACCTTGCCTTCATATTCACTGGCAAGTTCATCAATGATCGGGCCAATAGCCTTGCAGGGGCCACACCATGGGGCCCAGAAATCAACGAGAATGGGCTGTCCTTCTTTAATAATATTGTCAAATTCAGCGTCGGTGAGATGGACAACTTTGTCACTGGACATAATGACCTCCTTTATTTTTGGGTTACAGGCTGTTGTGCGAAACAGCGACCTTATCTTTATCAACTACAACAATGTCTGTGTACATTGTTCATCAACCATAAAAAATCAAGGGGCGTAAATTCGCACCTTTTTTACAATCATGCTATATTGCCACTTTTTTGACAGAGATGCCACAATTGTATGACATCGAAAAAATTATTCGCAAAAAGGAATAGAATATGGAACGAAGCGTTTCGACACAACTCTTTGAGTCTGCAAAAAAGATAATTCCCGGGGGAGTCAACAGTCCGGTGAGAGCCTGCCGTTCGGTAGGCTGTGATCCTCTTTTTATTTCCAGGGCAGAAGGCGCGTCTCTATGGGATGCTGACGGGAACCACTTTCTTGATTTTGTCGGATCGTGGGGGCCGATGATAATGGGACATGCTGATCCTGATATTATTGCGGCGGTGCAAAAAACTGCAGCAACAGGAACGAGTTTCGGTGCTCCGACAGCAGCGGAAGTAGAGCTGGCAGATCTTGTAGTGGATGCGGTTCCCTCAATAGACAAGGTCCGTTTCGTCAATTCGGGAACAGAGGCGACCATGAGCGCAATTCGCCTAGCCCGTGGCTATACCGGCAAGAATATGGTTGTGAAATTTGATGGCTGCTACCATGGACATGCCGACTCATTTCTGGTCAAGGCCGGCTCCGGTGTTATTACCCTTGGAATTCCCGGCAGTCCGGGAGTTCCCGAGGATATTGTTAAAAACACCCTTTCCCTGCCCTACAACAATCTGGAAATGCTCGAGGAGACCCTACACCAAAAATCGCAGGAGATCGCCTGTGTTATCGTTGAGCCTGTTGCCGGAAATATGGGATGTGTCCCTCCCTTGCCAGGATTTCTGGCAAAGCTGCGAGAGCTGACCGCCGAGCTGGGTATTGTCCTGATCTTTGATGAGGTCATTACCGGATTTCGTTTGAGCTACGGCGGCGCTCAGGAATATTTTGATATTCTTCCAGATCTTACCTGTTTGGGTAAAATTATTGGTGGAGGCCTGCCTGTTGGAGCCTATGGCGGTAAAACAGAGATTATGGATTGTATCGCACCTGACGGCCCTGTTTACCAAGCGGGAACACTTTCCAGAAATCCCCTGGCGATGGCGGCAGGAATTGCGGCTCTCAATATTTTGAAAAAGCCTCAATTTTATTCAGATCTCAACAGAAAAGCAGAAAAATTTGCAAAAGGACTTCTCACCCTTACCGCTCGAAGCGGCTTACCATTACAGCTTAATCAACTCGGAAGCCTGTTGACAGTTTTTTTCAACGAACAGTCAGTAACAGATTTTGACTCGGCGATGCTTTCCGACACAAATCGCTATGGAAAACATTATCGCCAGATGCTTTCTCGAGGAATATATCTTGCGCCTTCCCAGTTTGAAACCACTTTTATTTCCGCAGCACATACCGAAGAACAGCTTGATACCGCGCTTGAAATGACTGAATGGTCATTCAAAAAAATAGGTGAAATTTGATTTGATATCGGCTATAGGTGGTATTGTCAAACTGAGATTAAGCAAAGATACTGAATCCGGAACAAGAGAATGTCGGGAGTAAAAAAGGAGTTTATTTATCTTCTCGCCAACTATGGTCATGTTGGTTTTACTTTTGTCTCGGCAATAATTGTTGGCTTTGCTGGAGGGGTCTTTATTGATTTAAAGGTTTTTTCCGGAAAGACTTCTCCCTGGTTTACCTTTTTTGGTCTCGGTTTTGGGATTGCCGCCGGGTATAAAACGCTGCTGGAATTGATCTGGAAAGCAAAATCAGATGAGAACCGACGTCTTGACAATATCACTGACGGGGACAACACAAAGAAGAGAAGGTAATGGAGACGTTTTCTCTTGAAACCATAGGCAAGATCGCGTTGTCAGTTCTTGCCCTTCTGGTTGTGGCTGGTTTGTTCATTTCTGTTTTTTTTGCCTGGTCTGTTTTAGCGGGAGGCTTGATAATACTGGCAAATCTTTGGTTTTCCAAAGATGGATTGCAGAAAATGGCAGAAGTGGTAACCGCCACCGCGAGCATGAACCCAGAACGGCAACGGAGTGTTGCTGGAGGTGAACGACGTGGTTATTTGCTCAGATTCTGGCTAAGATTAGGAATTACAGGTGTTGTCCTGTTCGCTGTTATTCGATGGCAACTGGTTGACATCTTTGGTCTTTTATTAGGCTTGTCAATTATTCTTGTAACAACAATCGCTTTTTCCTTGGCGGTGGTTGTTCACTACCTGATTCAGCGAAGTCAAGGGAGGAGGTAACAATCTTATGGAACATCCGATACTCTTTATTTCTTTGGTACTGCAAACCCTGGGACTTCCCGTACCTCATGGAGCAGTGGGAAATGGCGTAATTGAACAACTTTGCGCTCCCTACATGACCTATACATGGTTTGTGATCGCATTTCTGCTGTTTGTTGTTAAGCTGACCCTGGGAAATATGGAGCTTGTTCCTGGTAAAGGGCAGAATTTCTGGGAACTGGTGATTGGTGGACTTGATGATTTCTTTGTCGAAAACATGGGAAGAAAATTGACTGAGCGTTTTTTCCCAATGATAGCTACTTTTGCACTTTTCATCGTGACAGCAAATCTCATTGGCTTGATTCCCGGATTTATGTCGCCCACAGCCTCTATCAATACCACACTGGCCCTGACCATTATTGTTTGGGTGACTCATCATATTATAGGTTTCAGGGCGCATGGAATCGGGTATTACAAGCATTTCATCGGTCCAATCTGGTGGATGACGCCGCTGATGTTGCCGATCGAACTTATCAGTAATGTTGCCCGTATGCTTTCTCTCTCTATCCGTCTTTTCGGAAACATTATGGCCAAGGAAACCTTGCTGGGAATTCTCTTTATGCTTGCTGGAGGTTTTTTTGCGCCATTGCCAATCATGCTGCTCGGGGTACTCGTTTCTGTGGTCCAGGCGGTAGTTTTCGTGCTGCTTACTGTCGTCTATTTCAGCCAGGCAGCAGAGCACGCACATTAATGATAACATAGCTGTTTTCTGGTCTGGATGGTCCAGATCATGTCATATTAGGAAGAAGGCCAAAATAACTTTATAACAAAGGAGAAGTATCATGGAAAGTATTCACCTCGCATTGATCTGTATAGGGGCTGCCCTCTCTATTGGACTTGCCGGACTCGGAGCAGGAATTGGTATTGGTTCAATCGGCAATGGTGCCTGTCAGGGACTGGCTCGCAACCCCGAAATACAACCAAAACTTATGGTTTTCATGATTCTCGGGATGGCTCTTGCTGAATCTGTTGCCATTTACGGTCTGGTTGTCTCGCTGATTCTGCTGTATGCCAACCCGATGCTGTAATTCCTGGCAACAAATGGAAATATCCTCGGCTGCAGATTTTCTGCAGCCTTTTTTTCTTTTGCCAACAAGTTGAACGGATTCGATACCTATTATTGTTGTTTCTGCAAATTTAATCACAGAAACACCCCTCCCCAGCAAAACAGACTTATCACCATCTTATTTTCATTTCAGTTCATTATAGAGTTCGCTCAACTGGCTGTTGACATCCCTATTTACAAAAAGAGAGAAATTTCATAAAAGACACAATATCATAATATCGTTTACCGTTGCGGTAACAGATCATTTACACTTCCAAAGCCAATTTTTTTAGCGAAAAGGGAAAAATATGCAGATAAATGGCAAACATTTTCGAACAATCTGGCCCGAACCAAATGATCAAGGTTGTATTGCCATTCTCGACCAGCGCCTGCTGCCCCATAAAATAGTTATAGAATATCTGCGCGAACCCGACGACGCGATTCGCGCTATCCGGGAAATGTACGTACGTGGTGCCGGGCTGATCGGTGCTACCGCAGGTTATGGCATGTATCTGGCGACCCTAAAAGCGCCCGCAACATCGGATGCTGCCTTTACCGAATTTATGCAGCAGTATGCGCAACAACTCAACAATAGCCGCCCTACAGCCCGAAATCTGAAATGGGCAATCGACCGGGTTCTCTCCTCTCTCAATAACGCCAGGGGAATTCGGGAAAAACAACATCTTGCCTTCAAAACCGCTCAAGCTATCGCTGACGAGGACGCAGCGTTCTGCTCTCAGATAGGCAGACATGGCCTGGACATTATTCAGCAGATAAGCAAAAGAAAAAACGGCGCCCCGGTAAATATCCTTACCCACTGCAATGCTGGCTGGCTGGCTTTTGTTGATTTTGGCAGTGCTACGGCCCCCATCTACGCGGCAAGGGATAAAGGGATAGATGTTCATGTCTGGGTTGATGAAACCCGTCCCTGGAATCAGGGCGCACGCCTGACAGCCTGGGAATTGCAACAGGAAGGGATCAGCAACAGTCTGATATGTGATAATACCGGCGGCCATCTTATGCAGCACGGAAAAGTGGATATGGTCATAGTTGGCAGTGACCGCACAACCCATACCGGCGACGTTGCCAACAAGATTGGCACCTACCTGAAAGCACTTGCTGCCAGTGATAATAACATCCCCTTCTATGTCGCGCTGCCCTCATCAACCATCGACTGGGAACTTGACAGCGGGATGGATATTCCAATTGAAGAGAGGTCGCCTGAGGAAATTACCAGCATTCTTGGCCGTGATAACAATGGCGCAATCATGCAACTACAGCTGACCGCTCCTGGAACCAGGGCGGTCAATTATAGTTTTGATGTTACCCCGGGCCGGCTCGTTACCGCCCTTATCACCGAAAGGGGCATTTGTCCGGCAACCAGAGAAGGAATTCACGCGCTTTTTAACAAGACAGACTGAAAAGGAAAGAGCATCTTCGCCAGCAAGACCAGACCTAAGAATTCATCTTCTTTAAAGACCCTGGATTTACTGATATTTTCATTCCTTTTTCTCTGTATTTCAAGTACATTATTTTCTGTTTTTCAAAAAAGACAGATCCCCAATAACGAACTCAATCCAATCGACACAATATGAAAGGTATCATACTTGCTGGTGGTTCCGGTACTCGTCTCTATCCTCTAACCAAAACCATCTCCAAACAGATAATTCCGGTTTATGACAAGCCGATGATCTACTACCCACTCTCGGTATTGATGCTGGCCGGAATCAGAGAAATCCTGATTATTTCAACACCGAAGGATCTTCCTCTTTTTTCCGAGCTTTTTGGCGACGGTTCCCATCTTGGCCTTGATATCAGATATGCGGTGCAACCCAAACCGGAAGGACTGGCCCAGGCCTTTCTTATTGGCCGCGATTTTATTGCTGACGATACCGTATCCCTGATTCTCGGTGATAACATCTTCTTCGGTCCCGGTTTTACCAAAATTCTCCGCCAGAGCGCCCAGCTTGAAAATGGTGGTCTGATCTTTGGGTATCTGGTTCGGGATCCTCACAGATATGGGGTGGTCGAGTTTAATGAGGACAGGCAGGTGGTTGGGATAGAAGAAAAACCAAAGCAGCCAAAATCACAGTACGCCGTCCCCGGCCTCTATTTTTATGATAATGATGTCGTTAAAATGGCTCAAGAGGTTAAACCTTCTGCCCGTGGCGAGCTGGAGATCACCGATATCAACAACGCCTATCTGCAACAGGGGAAACTAAAGGTTGAGCCCCTTGGCCGTGGATTCTGCTGGCTTGATACCGGCACCCATGAATCCCTGCAGCAGGCCTCAAGTTATGTCCAGGCAGTCCAGGAAAGACAGGGATTAAAGATTGCCTGTATTGAAGAGATTGCCTACGATCTTGGCTATATTGGTCTTGCTGATCTCGAGAATCTCGCCAAGGATATGCTGAAAAATCAATATGGAATATACCTGCAAGAACTCATCACCCAAAAAAGGAAGAGAAAAAAAACATGAGGATTGTTATCACTGGAGCCAATGGCCAACTTGGCAGGGATTGCCAAAAAATTCTCAGTACAAAACATACCGTAATTGCCTGTAATCATCAGACACTTGATATCGGAAACCGTTCTGCCGTCGGCTCCCTGCTTGCAAACCAACAACCACAGATCATCATCAACTGCGCCGCGTATACCGCTGTCGACCGTTGTGAAGAAGAGTCAGAGACTGCCTGGAGAGTAAACGCCACCGGCCCGGAAAATCTGGCAAAAGAAGCGGCAAAAATAGATGCGCGACTGCTCCATATTTCAACTGATTATGTTTTCGACGGCAACAAACAGATCCCGCAAAGATATCTGGAGGAGGATACAACCAATCCCTTAAGCGAATACGGACGCAGCAAGCTGGCTGGAGAGCAGGCTGTTCTCAAATACCACCATAACAGCGTTATCCTTCGTACCGCATGGCTCTATTCAGAACATGGTGGCAACTTTCTCAAAACCATGCTCAAACTGACAACTGCTGATCCTCAACGTGAGTTAAAAGTTGTCAACGATCAATACGGTTCGCTGACCTGGTCATACTCTTTAGCAAAACAATTGTCAGCCGTTATCGACCACGAGATCACAGGGATAGTTCACGCCACGTCAGAAGGGTATAGCACCTGGTATCAGGTTGCCTGCTCTTTTCTGACCAAAATGCACAGAAGTTATACTATTCGCCCCTGTACGACCACCGAATATCCGACACCTGCGCCTCGACCAGCAAACTCAATTCTTGAAAACCAGGTGCTTAAAAAGGCAGGGTGTAATCTTTTTTGCGACTGGCAGACCGATCTTGACGAATTTGTCAGAAAACACGGCGAGACGCTACTCAAGGAACTCGACCAAGAAAATTGCGGATAACTATTCCAGGTTACGCTCTCCTTTAAGAGTATTGCCGGCACTATCAAGATACTGTTTCACAGTGCCGAGACCGATGGCAGGTTTTTGTTGCAGCAACGACTTGCGAGCCTCGGGATCACGGATAAAATTCCTGGTATAATCAGAAGCGGCGTTGAGTTGCGGACAAAACACACAATTTTTGATCATTGTATTTTCTGGGGCAAGGATAGTACCAAGAAACATATGCAGCAAGACAATAACAATAACTGCCTTGAGCATACCGACAACCCCGCCAACAACACTGTCAAACCATCCGGCAAGAGAGAGATTGACAACCATTTTGAAAAACCTGCCCAAAAGCAGGACAACAATATAGGTAGCGACAAAAAGCAGGATATAACTGGTAAGAAAAATAACCTTTGGATTATCGGATAACTTGCCCAAAACGGGAAATATTTGCTGATGATACTGACTGGCAACAATATATCCAACATAAAGAGCGAGAAAAACCGTGATCTGGCGAAGAGCGCCAATCCAGATTCCCCTTAACAGAAAAAAAAGGCAGATGCCGAGCACGACCATGTCATATGCCGTCAATCGTTCTAACAGGGCAGTGAAATTATCCATAGTTTATCTCCACTGAAGATAGATAAAAAACAAAAGCACAAAAATAATAAATCATACATGCAAAAAACAGAACTGACAAGTTTCACCACAGTATCATCCTGTTATTTGACAGCAACTGTTTCCAGCGAGTCTTGATATGCCTGAACTTCCAGAGGTAGAGGTTATTCGCAGCGGGCTCGAACCGCATCTCCTTGGTCAGAAAATGCAACGTTTCTGGTACAGTGGCAAACCACTGCGCCAGCCGGTCCAGCCTTCTGAAATATCTGCTGTTCGCGATTCCCGCATCATTGCCGTCAAACGCCGGGCAAAATATATCATGATTGAACTTGAATGCCACTCTCTTCTTATCTTCCATCTCGGCATGACCGGCAATCTCGGCCTGTTCAGCAAAGACTCTCCGCGACGCAAACACGACCATCTTGAATGGCTGTTAAGCTCCGGTCAAGTCCTTCGTTTCCACGATCCTCGCAGGTTTGGAGCTCTGTCAGTGCTTGATGGCTCTGATCAGGAAAAAATGAAAAACTTTTTTCATACTTCCGGACCGGAGCCTTTCTCCTCAACCTTTACTGCCGAATATCTGCAAAAAGCGGCAAAAAATCGCACTATTCCGGTGAAAACCTTTATCATGACCAATCAGATAGTCGTCGGCATCGGCAACATTTATGCAAACGAGTCCCTTTATACGGCAGGAATTAATCCAGCAAAAAGTGTCCA
>PDWJ01001818.1_pt1 | contig 24594 bp, 20 predicted proteins | sample 1430881 | NCBI WGS metagenome assembly PDWJ01 (sample SAMN01162460, study PRJNA174530) | Oral metagenome, whole genome shotgun sequencing project. | biome: Marine environment; feature: Marine mammal; material: Swab sample of the gingival sulcus; isolation source: swab sample of gingival sulcus...
TGAATCAGTAATTTTTCTGGATCAGATAATAATGAACCGTTTAAAAAATTTATGGCGCAATAATTTTTAAATTTACTAACGATTAATATGTTCTTTCCATTTTCAGTATAACAGGGTTGTTTCCATTTAATGGTTTCTTGCAAATTGCAATCAAGAACAATTTCTCGTAAGAGCGTTAATTCTGCTTTCCACGCGTTTAGGTTTTCAAAAAAAATATCTGCTTCCATTTGTATTAAAAAATTGATAATTCAGTTTCGGTTGTAAAATGTTCCAAAAATTTCATGCCTCTGTAAGAATTGCCATTTTTGTTAAGCTTTGGACTCCAAACTGCAATTGAGTATTGATTTGGGTGTACCGCTATTATTCCTCCACTAACACCACTTTTTCCTGGTAATCCAACTTTAAAGGCAAATTCTCCTGATTCATCATAAAATCCACAGGTTTGCATTAAAGCGTTGATTCTTTTAGTTTGACTTTTTGAAATGATCTCAATCCCATCAGCAATTCGGCAACCTTGGTTGGCATAAAGCAAAAATATTTCAGATAAATCTTTACAATTGGCTTCAATTGAGCATAAATCAAAATAAAAATCGAGCACCTCTGCAGGATCGTTTTCGATATTGCCATATGATTTAATGAAATTACAAAGGGCAACATTTCTAAATCCAACTTCTTTTTCGGAAGCTGCAATTTTTGAAGAGTAATTAATGGAAGGGTTGTTTGAGATTTTTCGAACAAAATTTAGAAAATCAACTTTAGGGTTATCCAGAGCACTTACTAAAATATCTGCTACAACTATGGCGCCCGCATTGATAAAAGGATTTCTTGGAATCCCATTATCGGCTTCCAATTGAACAATTGAGTTGAAAGCGGTTCCTGAAGGTTCAACGTCCACTCTTGTCCATATTTGTTCTCCTAAAATCTTGTAGGCCATGGTTAGCGATAAAACTTTAGCAATACTTTGAATTGAAAACTTAGTTTCAAAATCTCCTACCCCAAATTGATCTAACTTAACCGTCCATAAATAGGCTCCAAATTGGTCAGGGTTCACATGGGCCAATTCGGGAATATACTCGGCTAGTTTACCTTTGTTTTCAAGTCTTAAAACCCGGTTGTATACCGATTGTATGGTTGTTGTAAAATCCAAAATAAATTTTTTAAAGCAATATACTTATTTCTCTTGAATTGGGATCCAAATTTCTTCCTCAGATGTAGAATCTTCACCTTTGTATTTATCTCCCATAACCGAAAAATGTGGACGATTATCTAGTTTATATTTGGATTGGGGAAGCCATTCATAAAATATTTTTTGAAAAAATGGCTGCGACTCACTGGGTTTACCTTTATATAAAAACACGGCGTAATCACCTTTAATAGTTAATGCTGAAAAACCAGGTAGTAAGTCCGTTTCAAATTCTTGAACGGCTACTGCTGCCCACTTCTCAAATTGATTTTCAGGATTAAAATGGGTAAAAAATGATTTCGGATAATTATCTATAGAAATGAGTTCGGTACCTTTTCTGTGTTTTATTTTTGATAAGTTTGGCATAAATGTTTGCCAAAGTAACTTTGTCGTATTTGCAGAGAAGGACATTTTGGATTTTAAGCCAACAACTTTTAAATCTTTTATGTTTTCTATCCTCAGAAACATTTAAATGGCCAGTTCTTCAGAATCTGTTACCACATAGTACCTTGGGTCATCAACATCTGTAATGATAATATCTTTGAAATGCGGATTGGCTTTAATTAATAAAGCATCACAATCAGGACTAAGGTGTTTTAAAGTCACCTTTTTATTTAATTTTTCATATTTGTCAACTAGGTTTTTGATGGCTTCAATTCCTGAATGGTCGGACACTTTAGATTCAATAAAGTCAATTTCAATTTTATCCGGATCATTTGCAAAATCAAATTTCTCCATAAAAGCTTGAATAGAACCAAAAAATAGAGGTCCCCAAATTTCGTAGACTTTGGTACCATCATCTTTAAATCTTTTTCGTGCACGAATTCTTTTGGCATTTTCCCATGCAAAAACAAGTGCCGAAACAATTACCCCTGCAATCACAGCAATAGCTAGGTCAAAAATTACGGTTAAAACGGATACTAAAATAAGTACAAATGCATCTGTAGTCGGAATTTTATTTAAGATCCTGAAACTCGACCAAGCAAAAGTTCCGATAACTACCATAAACATCACCCCAACCAAAGCTGCAATTGGAACTTGTTCTATGTACGGTGCGGCAAACAAAATAAAAGCGAGTAAACCTAGAGCCGCTACGACACCCGAAAGTCGACCTTTACCGCCAGAGTTTACATTGATCAAAGATTGACCAATCATGGCACATCCTCCCATTCCTCCAAACAATCCATTTACAATATTGGCTCCACCTTGGGCAATACATTCGCGGTTACTATTTCCTCTGGTATCTGTCAATTCATCAATCAAATTAAGGGTCATTAAAGATTCGATAAGTCCTACAGCTGCTAAAATCAAAGCGTAAGGAAAAATGAGTTTAAGCGTTTCAAAATTTAATGGCACGAGTGTAAAAGTATCAGACTGGAAAGTAGGTAATCCGCCTTTTAAACCAGTTCCACCACCATCTCGAATAAATGAGCCTACTGTGCTGATGTCAAATTGATTTGAAATCCCAATACCAATTGCGGATACGATAACAATTGCCGTTAAGGCCGCCGGAATTTTTTTGGTTATTTTTGGTAAAAAATACATGATAGCCATGGTCAATAACACTAATCCAATCATGATATATAAACTTGACCCTGTCAACCATTCCTTAATAAATTCACCGGTTTCAGCATTGGTGGCTTTCTCCCCAAACGAATTTAATTTGTAGGTTTTAAACATTCCCAGTTGAGATAAAAATATAACTATGGCTAAACCATTTACAAACCCCATCATTACGGGGTGAGGAATAAGTCTAACAAATTTTCCTAGCTTAAAAACACCTGCAGAAACTTGAATGATACCCACCAGTAAAAGGGTTAAAAAAAGGTATTGTAAACCCAAGTTGTCATGAGGAATAGCCATTGAATTTCCTATCGCATTACCTTCTTTAATGAGCGTAACCATCACAACTGCCATAGCACCAGTTGCGCCAGAAATCATTCCTGGTCGTCCACCAAATATAGAGGTGATTAAGCCCATCATAAAAGCACCATATAGTCCTACGAGTGGATCTACACCGGCAACAAAAGCAAAGGCTACAGCTTCAGGAACCAAAGCTAGGGCTACGGTTAGTCCTGATAAAATATCATTTTTTGCGTTTTGGGTTGTTTTTTTAACGAGTTCAAACATCTTTTTTTTGTTAGTTGGAGCGCAAAGATAGTCTTTTTAAAAAACTTAAACGATTTACTCATTTTCAAATTAGAAAATCATTTTTTTGTTGACTGTCATCTCTATATATTTGTGTATTGAATTATAAAATTTTATCTTTGCCAATCGATAAAAAAATAAAACACAATTTGATGGAAATTCCAAAAGCATATAACCCAAATTTAGCGGAAGATAAATGGTACCAACATTGGTTAGAAAAGAACTATTTTCATTCTGAACCAGATGATAGAGAGCCTTATACGGTCATGATTCCACCGCCAAATGTAACGGGAGTTTTACATATGGGACATATGCTGAACAATACCATTCAAGATGTACTGGTGCGTAAGGCAAGAATGCAAGGTAAAAATGCATGTTGGGTACCTGGTACTGATCATGCCTCAATAGCCACAGAAGCTAAAGTGGTTCAAAAATTACGAAAAGAAGGCATTAAAAAATCTGATTTAAGTCGAGACGAATTTTTGAAACATGCCTTTGAGTGGAAAGACAAATATGGCGGGATTATTCTTGAACAATTGAAAAAGTTGGGGGCATCATGTGACTGGGAACGAACTCAATTTACCATGGATGACGAATATTCCGAATCTGTGATTGATACGTTTATTGATTTATATAAAAAGGGTAAAATATATCGTGGTATCCGAATGATTAATTGGGACCCAGCTGCAAAAACAGCTTTGTCAAATGAGGAGGTGATTCATAAAGAGGTAAATTCAAAATTTTACCATTTAAGATATAAAATAGAAGGTACTGAAGATGAATGGTTGACTTTGGCCACTACCCGTCCTGAAACCATTTTGGGAGATTCGGCGGTTTGTGTTAACCCAAATGATGCCCGATACGCGAATTTAAAAGGAAAAAAAGCTATTGTACCAATTGTAAACCGTAGTGTTCCAATTATTTTTGATGAGTATGTGGATATGGAATTCGGAACAGGGTGTTTGAAAGTGACACCAGCACATGATGAAAATGATTACGAGTTAGGAAAAACGCACAACCTAGAATCTATCGATATTTTTAATGATAATGGAACGTTAAATCAGCTAGGGCTTCATTATGAGGGAATGGATAGATTTGAAGTAAGAACAGCAATTGCAAAAGAATTAGATGAATTAGGATATTTGGTTGAGGTGGAAGATATCATCAATAAAGTAGGATATTCTGAAAGAACGGATGTGCCGATTGAACCAAAATTGTCTTTACAATGGTTCGTAAATATGAAAGAATTAGCGGATCCAGCTTTAAAGGCAGTGATGGATGGTGAAATTAAATTTCACCCTGACAATTTAAAAAATACTTACCGACACTGGATGGAGAACATTAATGATTGGTGTATCTCAAGACAGCTTTGGTGGGGACATAGGATTCCAGCATGGTATTACGGTACAGGTGAAGATGATTTTGTTATTGCTAAAACGGAAGAAGAAGCGGTAGTTTTGGCAACTGAAAAGTCGGGTAAATCGATTACAAAAAGTGAGTTAAAACAAGATGAAGATGTTCTGGATACTTGGTTTTCAAGTTGGTTGTGGCCAATTTCGTCTTTTAACGGCTTAACGCAGCCTAATAATTCTGAAATTGATTATTATTATCCAACCAATGATTTAGTAACTGCACCTGAAATTATGTTCTTTTGGGTGGCGAGAATGATAATGGCGGGATATGAATATACCGGAAAAGCACCTTTTAAAAATGTATATTATACTGGTATTGTAAGAGATAAGCTTGGGCGAAAAATGTCAAAGTCATTGGGGAATTCGCCTGACCCGCTTGAATTAATAAAAGAGTATGGAGCAGATGGTGTTAGGGTTGGAATATTAATATCCTCTCCTGCCGGAAATGATTTACCGTTTGATACTTCACAATGCGAACAAGGTAGAAATTTTTCAAACAAAGTTTGGAATGCGTTTAGATTAGTAAAAAGTTGGGATGTTCAAGATATTGAGCAACCAGAATCAAGTAAAATTGCCATCACTTGGTTTCAAAACAAACTAAATAATGCCATTGAATCTATAGATGCAAACTTTGAAAAATTTAGAATTTCTGATTGTTTAATGACCACGTATAAATTGGTATGGGATGATTTTTGTTCTTGGTTCCTAGAAATGGTAAAACCTGCTTACAAGCAACCCATTGACAACGCTACGTTAAATGCAACCATTGGTTTTTTTGAACAATTATTGCAATTAATGCACCCATTTACACCATTTTTAACTGAGGAAATTTGGCATTTATTGAAAGAGCGAAATGAAGGAGATGATATTATCGTTTCAACTTGGCCAAAAAGTGGACCTGTTGATCATAATATTTTAAATCAATTTGAAATAGCATCAGATATCATTTCGAATATTCGTAATATCAGAAAGCAAAATAATATTGCCAATAAGGTCCAATTAAACCTGTCTGTTAAGGAAAATGAAACCATTGATAAAACTTTTGATGTGGTTATTGCCAAAATGAGTAATTTAACTCAATTGGATTATGTAACTGAAAAAGTTGGAAATGCTTTCTCGTTTATTGTTAAAAACAATGAATATTTTATTCCTTTTGGTGATGAGGTTGATGTTGAAGCTGAACTTAAAAAATTAAAAGATGAGTTAGATTACACCAAAGGGTTTTTAAACTCGGTTTTAAAGAAATTAGGTAATGAAAAATTTGTAAACGGCGCACCGGAGCAAGTTGTTGCAAACGAACGTAAAAAGGAAGCGGATGCCACAAATAAAATTAAAATCCTTGAAGGAAAAATTGCTGATTTACAAGTTTAATTAATAAAAACAAATTCAAAAAAGGTTGACATTTGATGTCGACCTTTTTTTTGTCCAAAACAATTCTATCTTTGTAAAGGTAATTCCTCTTAAACAATGTCGGTAAACTTAACAAGCATATTAAAATCAAATTTTGGGTACAGCTCATTTAGACCGCAGCAAGAAGAAATTATTCAAAACGTACTGGAAGGAAAAGATACCATTGTTCTCATGCCAACAGGAGGAGGGAAGTCGATTTGTTTTCAACTTCCTGCCATAATTCTTCCTCACTTAACTTTGGTGGTTTCTCCTTTAATTTCTCTTATGAAAGATCAAGTGGAATCCTTAAAATCGAATGGTATATCTGCCGCGTTTTTTAACTCTACTTTAGATGAAACTGATAAACTAGCCCTAATTGAAGATTGTAATACTGGTAAAATAAAGTTGTTGTACATTTCACCAGAAGCCTTAATCGCGTACATGGATGGTTGGATCGGAGACCTTAATTTATCTCAAGTAGCTATTGATGAAGCGCATTGTGTTTCCATGTGGGGGCATGATTTCAGACCGGAGTATCAGCAATTAAATCAATTGCGAGAAAAATTCAAAAATATTCCCTTTATTGCGCTAACAGCAACTGCGGATAAAATAACTAGGACTGATATACAGAATCAATTGAATTTAGAAAATCCAACTTTATTTTTAAGTTCATTTAACCGACCAAACTTATCTTTAGAGGTCAGATCTAAAGTACCAAAGAAAACAAAGCAGAAAGAAATTTATGAGTTTATAAAAGGTAGGATGTCCCAGTCTGGTATCATTTATTGTTTGTCTAGAAAAGAAACGGAAGAATGGGCAAACTTTTTAAATCTTAACGGGATAGAAGCCAAGTTTTATCATGCAGGAATGCCAGCAGAAAAGCGAGCAAAAGTGCAAGAAGAGTTCATCAATGACGATTTGCAAATTATTTGTGCAACCATTGCATTTGGCATGGGAATCGATAAGTCTAATGTGCGTTGGGTAATTCATAATAATTTACCTAAGAATTTAGAAGGGTATTACCAAGAAATAGGGAGGGCAGGTCGAGATGGATTGCCGAGTACAACTATCATGTATTACAACATGAGAGATGTTAAAATGCTGTTCGATTTTATTCAGGATAGTGAATTTAAAGAAATTTATAAAGAGAAATTACAAAGAATCCTTCAATACGCTGAAGCCACAACTTGCCGCCGTAGAATTTTACTATCTTATTTTAGTGAGCACCTAAATGAGGATTGTGGGAATTGTGATGTGTGTAAAAATCCACCGCAGTTCATAGATGGAAAAATAATTGCTCAAAAAGCGTTGTCAGCCGTTTATAGAACCAAAGAAATGATTGGTGTTTTAACTTGTATCAATATTTTAAGGGGAGCTAAAACCGCCAATATTTTTGAAAAAAGATATAATTTCCTTAAAACGTATGGTGTTGGGGCTAATCTTAGTTTTGACGATTGGCAACATTATATGACCCAGTTAGTCAACAATGGTGTGTTCGAAATTGCTTATGATCAAAACTTTAATTTGAAAATAACGGCGTTTGGAAATGCAATTTTGATGGGAGAAAAAACGGTTCAATTAACCCAACCATTATCAAAAGAGGAAAAAAAGTTAAGGGAGCGAAAAAAGAAAACAAAACCCAAAAAAATACTAAGCCCGAATCAACAATTGTTTAATTATCTTAAAGAATTTAGGCGTCAAATCTCAAAAGAAAAAGGAGTGCCTGCCTACATTATTTTCCATGATGCTACCCTTAAAGAAATGGCGAGTGATATGCCAAAAACTTCAGAAGATATGATGAAGATTTCGGGAGTAGGAGAAGCTAAATTTCGAAATTACGGGCATTTATTTCTGGATAAGATAATTGCATTTGAACCAGAAGAACCAACCCTAAACTTACCAAAGCAATCCACATACGACAAAACTTTAGAGCTTTATGATGAGGGACTTTCAATTGACGAGATTGCCCTAGCCAGAGATTTAACAAAAGATACAGTGGTTAATCATTTGATAAAACTTAATGAAAAACGTAAAATTATTGAATTGGAAAAGTTGATTAGCAAAAAAGTTGTAGAAAAAGTAAAAGTAGCTGTAAAGGAATTGGAACCTGCAGAAGGCCTGAAACAAATATTTGATTTTTTAGGTGGTGAAGTTGAATATTTTCAAATTCGAATAGCCCTAAATCTATTAAATCAATAATTGATACCGTTCATACAAAATTCGCCCCTATTGGATTAAAATTCATATATTTGTTAAAATTCAAAAAAATTAATAAATGAAAAAAATAGCTTTATTTTTTACACTTCTTTTCTCTTTAAGTAGTGTATTAGCGCAAAACTATTACTCGGATGCCATTGATGGTAGAGTAATCTTCAAATTAAAAGATGCCTATCAAATTGATGGGATGAATATTGAAAAACCGGCTGGTTTACATGAAGTATCTAAAAAGGAAGATTTAAACAATTTTCCAAAATTAGCTCAAGTTTTAGCACCTTATGGGGTTCAAAATTTTGAAAGACCTTCATATTACACTCAAAAGCCTAGGTTAATCAGAATTTTTATTGTTGATTTTGCAAATCCAGCAGACGTTGATAATGTAATTAGAGATTTACAGGCATTAGATATTGTTGAATATGCGGAGAAGCAATTAATCAGAAAAACAACTTTAATTCCAAATGACACCTATTGGGATGGATTAAATAACTGGTATTTAACGCAAGTTAATGCTGAACAGGCATTTGATATTTCGCAAGGTAGTAATAGTGTAAAAGTTGCTATTGTTGATAACGCTGTTTTTTGTAATCATGAAGATTTAACCACGTTTGCACAAAGAGATGTAGCAGATGGAGATAATGATGCAACCCCACCTTTAGATGTTAATGCTGATTTTGGTTGGTCACATGGAACGCACTGTGCTGGTTTAGCTACAGCAGATATTAATAATGCAAAAGGTATCGCCTCTTTAGGAGCAGATGTTGAATTGATTGGTGTTAAATGTACGCCAGACAATGGTTCAAGTAATAGTGTTTATTACGGATATCAGGGTATGCAATGGGCTTGTGAGAATGGTGCTGACGTGGTAAGCATGTCTTGGGGAGGACCGGGAGCAAGTTTATCAAATCAAGATTTAATTAACAGTTACCCAAATATTGTGTTTTTAGCAGCTGCTGGAAACGACAATGTTACTTCTACTTTTTATCCTGGAGGATATGATAATGTGATATGTGTTGGATCTGTAAATTATGATGATTCAAGATCAAGTTTTTCTAATTATAACCCGACTGCAGGAACACCATGGGTTGACATTTGTTCACCAGGAGGTTATTCTTACAATGGATTAATGAGTACAGTGTATACTGCTTCAGGTGACGAATATGACAGAATGGGTGGAACTTCTATGGCTACACCGTTTGCAGCCGGATTAGTTGGGTCAATGTTGAGTGTATATCCAAATATGTCACCAACAGAGGTGTTAAATTGCTTATTAAGTTCAGGGGTTAATGTAAATCAAGATATGGGACCTAGAATTGATGCACAAGCAGCATTACAATGTACGCAAGCTTTATTAGATGGTACGCCAAATGCTGATTTCTTTGCAGATAATCAAACCATAGTGGTTGGAAACTCGGTGAATTTTACAGATATGTCAGGAGATGGTGGTGATGCCATTACAACATGGAACTGGACTTTTACTGGCGGAACGCCTAGTACTTTTTCTGGTCAAAATCCACCGGCAGTTACTTACAATACAACTGGACAATATACGGTAGAATTAACCATTACTAATGGAACAGGAACTGATACAGAAACAAAAACGGCTTACATTAATGTAACCGAACAGCCTTATGGACAGTGGTATGTTCAGAACAGTGGATTTGCAACTGCAAGTAGAGGAATTACAAATTTTTCAATTGTAGATGTCAATAATGTTTGGGCTTTAGCTTATGATGGTTCAGGAAATGGAAACACGGTTCAAGAGTTTACAAGAACTTCAGATGGTGGGGCGACATGGACACCTGGAACAATAGATATTGGAAGTACAGGTTCAGGAATTGCAATGATTGAAGCGATTGATGCAAATACAGCTTATATTGTTGCCTATCCAAATGCTGGAGGTGATGATCAAGGAATTTTTAAAACCACTGATGGAGGTGCTACCTGGACGAAACAGACTTCCGCTTCATACTCGAATGCAGCCTCTTTCTCAAATGTTGTTACATTCTGGGATGCCAATACAGGTTTCTGTCAAGGTGATCCAATTAATGGTGAGTACGAATTGTATACCACTACAGATGGTGGTGCAACATGGGTTCCAGTACCAGGAGCTGATATTCCAGATCCAGTAGCTGGAGAATATGGATATGTTGGTCAAATTGAAAGAGTAGGGAACCACGTTTGGTATTCTACTAATACAGGTAGATTATACCATTCAACAGATCAAGGTTACACATGGACTGTGGCGCAAACGCCTTTAACGGATTTTGGTAGTGCAACTCAAAATGGGAATTTTTCTTTTAAAGATGCCAATAATGGGATGATTGTAGATAATAACGCAAATGTATATAAAACCGCAGATGGTGGAGCAACATGGTCTGCAGTTACACCTGTCGGACCTGTATTTACTTCTGGTTTATGCTGGATTGAAGGAACTGATACTATCTTTACAACTGGTCAAAATGGATCTTCATATTCAACTGATGCTGGAGCAAACTGGATTCAAGTAGATAATGAGCAACACACAACTGTTGAATTTACAAATTCTCTTGTTGGTTGGTCGGGATGGTTTAATACCAGTGCAACAAGTGGTGGTATCTGGAACTGGGGTAACCTATCAACTTTATCGCCTGATTTTGTGGGGGCTCCATTCTCAATTTGTGAAGGAGAATCAGTGGCATTTACGGATAATACGACTGGAGGAACTCCAACTTCTTGGAACTGGTCATTCCCTGGTGGAACCCCATCTTCAAGTACTGCTCAAAACCCAACGGTAACTTATGCTACAGCTGGAAATTATGATGTGGTGTTGACCGTTGATGATGGAAATGGAGGTATTTCAAAAACAATTACAAGTTATATTACTGTTGGTGGTATCCCAGGAACTGCTGCAGGTGTAATTGGAAATTCAGCTCCTACTATTGGAACAGTAGAAACCTATTCAGTATTACCAATAACGGGAGCAGTTACTTATAACTGGACTTTACCAAGTGGTTGGACAGGATCGAGTTCTACAAACTCAATTGATGTTACCATTGGAGCAAGCACAGGAAGTGACGTTATCGAATGCTATGCATCAAATAATTGTGGTGACGGAGGAGTAGCATCAGTTACTTTATCACCTGTGGTTGGATTAAACGAATTAAATAATAATTTGATTTCTGTTTATCCAAATCCTGCCAATGAATTTATTGTAATTAGCTTAAATCAGAATTTTGAAAATGCAACTTATCAGTTATTTGATATTACAGGTAAAATTGTAATGACTAGTCAAATTACTGAAATGTCAAACGCACAAGTTTCAGTGGCTAATTTGTCGAAAGGTGTGTATACCTTAAGATTATTAGTAGACGGAAACGTTTATAACCAAAAAGTGGTTGTAGAGTAGAATTGACAAATAAATCATTAAAAGGTCTTCAATTTTGAAGGCCTTTTTTTATACCATTTTTTTTTCTACCTTTAGCATGAATTAAATTCTACTAAATGAATATTTATAATGAAAATTTACTTTACCTTTTAGATAAAAAAGGAATAAGTATTACAGAGTTTGAAAATATTATTTATATCCCTAAAGTCCGAATTATTGAACCTACACCAGATGAATTGGTGAGAATCGCTTCCTATTTTGATATTTCAATTGATACATTTTTAAAAGTCAAAGCAAAAAACCTTGAGAAAGTGTTGAATAGAGATATCAAACTTTTAATTTTAGATGTTGATGGTACAATGACTGATGGTGGTATGTATTTTTCAGAAAATGGCGATCAAATCAAAAAGTATAATACCAAAGATGGTATGGCAATTAAACATCTCGTTAAAAATGGAATACAAGTTGGAATCATCTCTCATGGTCATAAATTGAATATGGTTCAAGACCGTGCTACGTTATTAGGAATCCAAAAAGTTTATGTTGGAAAAGAAGACAAAACTACGGTTTTAAAGGGATGGTGTGATGAATTGGGTATTAATTTAGAGCAAGTTGCTTATATTGGAGATGATATAAATGATAAAGCAGTCATGCAAGTAGTAGGAATATCAGCCTGCCCAAAAAATGCGGTTAAATCTATAAAGAGAACTGCAGATGTAATTTTATCTAAAGATGGCGGTGATGCTTGCGTTAGAGAATTTATTGATGAATATATCCTTGAAACAAAATAATTTTTAAATAAAAATTTTGTTTTAAAAAGATAAATCATAAATTTGTTTTAAATAAATTTTAAAAATAGAAGGGAAGATGAACGATAGAAATGATGAAGTATTTTCAGAGCGTGTAAAAGCTGGAAAAAGAACTTACTTTTTTGACGTAAAAAAAACAAGAGGTAATGATTTGTATTTGACCATTACTGAAAGTAAAAGAAAGTATGGATCGGAAGATAGCGACCGTCCTGAATTCGAAAAGCATAAAATATTTCTTTACAAAGAAGATTTCGAGAAGTTTACAAATGGTATGCAATCTGCTTTAGATCATATTAAAGAACTTTGGGATTCTGGAGAATACAAAAGACCAGAAGAAAAAGAGGAAGTAACCTTTGATTCTTTGTAAAATCTTTAAAGTATTAATGTAAAAAAGCACTTGATTTTTTGTCAAGTGCTTTTTTATTGAAATTAATATAAATCAAAATAATAACGATAGCCAAACCCCAGGCTAAAGAAGCGGGTGTAACCATTACTCCATTCTGGTAAAAAACCAATAAATTGTTCTCTAGCCAAGAAATCAGTAGAATACTCTGAGAAATAAAAATTGTAGCCTAACATCAAGCTAAATCCATTTGGATCATTTTTTTCTGTTGTCAAAAGTAATTCCAGTTGAGGTTCGATAAAAAATGCCTGTTCAAAATAAGGTTTACCCAGGTTTATTTTTGTCGAATCATTAATGGAAATCATATCTGAATACCCAAATCTTAAGCCAAAGTTAAATGAAAATCGATCAGTCGTAAATTTTTCATATCCTACTTTTCCATAGATCGCAGGTATATGAAGTCCCCCTTTTCCCACGGTTTTATTCAATGCAAATCGGTTGTTAACGAAAAATGAATATTTTGCCCCAGCCCCGACAGTTAATCCTTTGTAAACGTTGTATTGGTATCCAATACCTCCATTAAATAATCCCTCTAAAACATTACTAAACGCAATATTTCGCTCCGCAGTTGGAATGGCAATATCAACAGTTAAACTTCCTTTAGGAGACAAGAATTGAGCTTGGGTTGATGGAGAAATCAACAAAAAAATGAATATTAATTTTATAGCTAAATACTTGGTCATAAAGGGTCAACGAAAAAATTATTTATTTATTCTAATTTTCCTTAACATATCACAATTTTCGGCCTTTAACTTTAAGTAATATAAACCTGTAGGATAAGGAGAAATATCAAAATGGTAGATGTGTTCACCTACTTTATAGTTTTGGTCAGTTAAGACACTAACTAGTTCTTCTTTTTCGTTTAATAACTCCAAGTAAATATGCATTTCCCTAGGAACATTAAATAAAAATTGAGTATTTCCGTCATAAATGTTATATCTAGAGGTAACAAACTCTAACTGATTGATCGCTTCAATTTTATTCCGTCTGAATTTTTTAGTAATTAAAATAAATGCGGTAACAATTAAAAATAATGCAGAGATGGCATAAACAATGCCCATTACAACATCAAATACAGAAGAATCATTTAATCCGGCAGCGTCATTCATAGTTTATATGTGTATTACATTTTCGATTTTTGAAACGGCTTTGTATTTTTCGATAATGGCATTGGCCGATTCCATTTTTTGAACAATTTGAATGGTAGTATATTTCCCAGTTTTTGAAGGGGCAGTTTTTATTTCGCATTCTTTTTCGTCAAAACAAGCTCTAACTTCTTTCTCCTTGGCAGTATCTGTGGTAATAATAAATTTGAACATAAAAGGTTTTGGAAACTTTTCTTTCTCAAGTAAGGTTTTCAAGTTTTTGTATTTTTCATCCAAGTTCATGGTATTCAATTTGTTTGTTGGCATTGGCAATCGCTACTAACCAATAAGAATTATTTTGTTTGCGAATATACTCACTTAATTTGGGTTCGTCAATATTCATTTCTTTTAATTCCTTTTGCAGTCTGTAAACATCAATGGAATCTGATATTTTTGTTGAAATACTTTTGAGGATTTCATCTGAACTACTCAATACAGAACTTAATTTAAAAAATAAGATTTTTTGAAGGTTTATAAGATCATCAACTAGTGAAATTAAACTTTCCCCATCTGTGATATTTGCTAAATTTAATTTTATTACCGCAAGATTGGTTTGGTAGTCACTTAAGAAATTTAATATGGATACCTTTTCATTTAATTCTGCTGTGGGTTTGGGCGTATAGTAATTGTCAGGTTTTAAACCAAAAAAATCAAGTGCTTTATTTAATCTCAAAATCTTTTTTTGAATCGCCTGCATGATTTTTATGGGTGGAATCGTCTGAAGAAATTTTTGTTTGTATTCAAATATTTTTTCTTCATAGGCAAAATAAATATCTTCCCCTAAGTCACAATCTAATATGGATAATGCTTCTGATTGGTTCATATTTTAGATTTTAATTGTATCTTTAGAGGTTAATAAATGTGGTACAAAAATATAAAAAATCAGTTAAATCATTTACCTGGTGAACAAGTTCATCTTGAAATGATTCCTTACAGGAAATTAAAGGGTGCTTATAATTTAGACCAAAAAAATGCACGGGCATCAGCGGTTCTATGTTTGCTTCAGAAAACCAATAAAAGTTTATCCTGTTTGCTAATAGAAAGACAGGATGATGGTGGAAAGCACTCAGGACAAATCGCATTTCCAGGTGGAAAAAAAGATAAAACCGATAGTAACCTTCAATACACTGCCCTGCGAGAAACGCATGAAGAAGTTGGGATTCCTTCACGCGAAATTGAGGTGTTAGGGGAATTAACTTCAGTATACATTCCAGTTAGTAATTTTTTAGTACAACCTTTTTTGGGAATATTAAATCAACCCCAAGAATTGATACTATCTCCAAATGAGGTAAAATCCGCTTTTTGGATAGATTTGGATGAATTAATCCACCCTAATTCAAAGCAATGTAAATCTATAAAAAATCATAACGGAATGATTTTAAAGGATATTCCCTGTTTTGAATTAAACAACAAAATTGTTTGGGGTGCAACCTCATTAATTTTAAATGAACTCAAGGCAATCATTAAATCATCAAATCTGTTGAAAGTTTAACAAATATTTGCTATCTTTCCCTCATGTATAAATTCGTGACACTCCTTTTTATATGGGTCGGTTTTAATTCTTTTGCCCAAGTGCCGAATCAAATTGGCGCCCGCTCAAATGGAATGGCAAATTCAGCCTTGCTTTTGAAGGATGTCTGGGGGATAAAAAATAATTTAGGCGCTTTCGGTAGTTTAGAGCAAACTTCAATTGGTGTGGCTTATCAAAATAGATTCTTATTAAATGAGTTTGCCAATCAAAGTGTGGCGTTTAATTATAGTTCCTTAAATGCAGGTAATTTTGGGTTTTATTTTCAGCAAACCGGGTTTAGTTTATATCGACAATCTGTTGGAGGTTTGGCTTATGGCATGAAACTCAATCCTAAAATGTCGGCAGGTGTTTCATTAAATTGGCATAGGGTCGCTTTCGGAGATATTTATGGCTCTAAAAATGCGTTTTCAGCATCTCTTGGATTGATGTATAGTTTAAATGATCACCTTGACATGGGGGTTAATGTGGCAAATTTAAATAGGGCCAAATTAGATGATTACCAAGACGAAAGATTTCCAACCGTTTTTAACTTAGGGTTAAAGTATAATTTTAGTGAAGGTACTTTCTGGTCTTTAGAAACCGAAAAAGATATTTACCACCCCATAAATATTAAATCAGGTATTGAAATTAAAGCGCATGAAATGCTTTCAGTTAGAATGGGAATGAATTCCTATCCTTTTAAAATGGCATTTGGAGCAGGACTCAACATAAAAAAATTGAAAATAGATATCGCCTCAGAATGGCACTCCACTTTGGGTCTTAACCCGTCTATGTCGCTTAATTATAGGTTTTAATGAAGTTTTTATTCTTATTAATGTTCGTTTTTTTTGCCTTCCCTATCTTTTCTCAAGATGAAGAAGAAAGAAACCGAATTATTGAAAAACGAATAGAGTTTATCGGCGAGAACATTGAAAATTCAGACATTGATTTAACAACCTACCTAGAAGATTTATATTTTTACTATGATAATCCAATTAACTTGAACGCCACAAACTTTGAGGAGTTATCAAAGTTAATGTTGTTAACGGATAATCAGATTTATGGAATTTTAAATTATAGAAAGCAGTATCATCAAATCTTAACCATTTATGAGTTGACCGCTATACCGGAATTAGATGAAATGTCGATTGAAATGATTTTACCATTTGTTTCAGTGCAAGAGATCAAAAAAGAACAATTTAATTTTAAAAAAGGACTGACTTATGGACATCATGATATTTTTTTAAGATACCAAAGAGGATTAGAAAAAAAAGCTGGATACCTAGATTACCCAGATAGTATTTTAGCCGAGAGTCCGAACAAAGTTTATCAAGGAAGCCCAGACAAATTATATACGCGTTACCGATATACCTATAAAAATAATGTGAGTTTGGGATTAACTGGCGAAAAAGATGCAGGAGAGGAATTTTTTAAAGGCACAAACACTCAAGGATTTGATTTTTATTCAGCTCATTTTATGTTATCAAATCTTGGAAAGGTTAATAAATTAGTAGTTGGCGATTTCCAAGCAAATTTTGGACAAGGGTTAACCATGTGGTCTGGATTTAATTTAAGTAAAACAGCAAATGTCTTAAATGTAAAACGTTACGCAAAAGGCTTAAAAGCCTACACCTCCGTAAATGAAACTAATTTTTTAAGAGGAGTAGGGGCTACTGTTCAATTTGACTTAAAATCAAAAAATGTTATAGATTTTACAGCTTTTGGATCCCGAAAAAAAATAGATGCAAATATTAATGTTGGCGATACCCTTTTTGGAGATAGTTTTGAAGGTATTAGTTCTTTTCAGGTTTCAGGATTTCATAGAACTTTAGGTGAAATTGAAGATGAAAATGCGGTTACTCAAACTATCATTGGAGGGGCCACTCATTTTAAATCTAACAATTTTAAAGTTGGCCTTGTGGGTGTATCTACTATTTATGACAAACCGCTCTCAACTTCATCTCAAACTTATAATAAGTTTGGTTTTTCAGGGACTACTAACTTCTCAATGGGTGTAAATTATTCCTACTACAGAGGTAAGATGTCCGTTTTTGGAGAAACTACCCTTTCTCAAAACCAAAGTATTGCAACTTTAAATGGATTAACCTGGCATGCTGATCCAAGGCTAGACGTGGTGTTATTGCACCGATTTATTGATAAAAGAAATCAATCTCTTTACTCCACAGCATTTGGTGGGTCAAGCCAAAATGAAAATGGGATTTATGTTGGTGCAAAAGCCAAAATTTCTAAACGATTAAATATTTCTGCTTACTACGATCAGTTTACCCATAGCTGGTTAAAGTGGTTAACAGACGGGCCGTCTTTTGGTCGAGATATTTTGGTTCAAGCCGATTATAAAATAAATTATTACTCAAGCTTTTACATTCGATTTAAAAACAAAGTCACCCAAAGAAATTCCAAAGTAGATGTTGAAGGGATTAAACCACAAGTCTTTTTAGAGAAAACCAATTTGAGATTCCATTATGTTCAGCAAATATCTAGGCGCATTACTTTAAAAAGTAGAATTGAATTGATTCGGTTTAATTATGATACGGCTGCTTCAAAAGGGGTAATGTTGTACCAGGATTTGGTGTATAGTTTTAAAAAAATCCCTTTAAAAATTTCAGCCAGATACGCCATTTTCGATACCGATAATTACGATACAAGAATTTATGCCTATGAAAATGATTTGTTATATGTGTTTAGTATTCCCTCTTATTACTACAAAGGGATGAGAACTTATATAATGGCAAAATACGAATTTTCTGAACGAATTGATTTTTGGGTACGCTGGGGAGTTTATAGTTATGTTAACCAAACTGAAATTTCATCAGGTCTGGAACAAATAGAAGGCAGCAAAAAATCAGATGTTAAATTGCAGTTAAAAATTAGGCTATAGATGGATGTTTTAAAATTAATACTAAAAAGTCCGAAATCTAAGTATACAGATTACTATAAACAGGCAAATTATATCATTACTTGGAGGATGATGCTGTTTGTAACGGCTGGCTTATTCCCAATAACTTTGGCCTATTTTTTTGTAGATAATAACGCCTTTTATCCATCCCTATATGGTTTGTGTACAAGTTCAATTTTGCTCTATTGGTTTTACGTAAAAAGAGATTATAAATTTGTGGGAAGTGTTTTTGCTATCCACTCTGTTTTGTTTCTGGGAGTTGAAATGTTGATAACGGACAATACTTTGCATTTAATTGAGTTTCCATGGTTTTTTGTCTTTTCAATTTACGCCCTTTTAATTATTGGAAGAAAAATTGGGGTAATGGTGGTTTCTGTTTCGTTTATTTTCGTTTTCGTTTATTCGCTTTTTTTCTTTGAAGATAATTTCAATTCTGTTATCTCTGAAATTACCACTACTCAAATGATAGGAGTTGTTTTAAACATCATGTTGGGTTTTGTTATTTTAATTCTTGTTATCTTAAGTTTCAAATCAACCAGATACTATGCTGAACAAAAATACCAATTAGCCAATTCATCATTAACCGAAAAAAACAAGTTAATTGAAGCTCAAAATGAGGAAAAGACAATAATGTTAAAGGAAATTCATCACCGGGTTAAAAACAACCTTCAAGTGATTTCAAGTTTAGTTAGGCTTCAGTCTCACGAAATAGAAGATAAAAAAGCCAAAACAATGTTTGATGCTACTGTAAATAGAGTTTTGGCAATGGCTTTGATTCACGAAAAAATGTATCAAAAGGACAATTTATCAAAGATAAACCTTGAAGATTATGTCAAATCATTAGCCATTGACATCTTTAATTCGTTCTCTTATCATGATCACGTAGATTTTCAGGTGAAGTCAGATTTTGAGATTATTGGTAATCGTACGATTGTTCCTTTAGCCCTTATTTTAAATGAGCTGATTACAAATTCGTTGAAACATGCTTTTGAAAAAGTCGATAAAAAGCAGATATTAATCTCAATTAAAACATTCGATAATGAATTTTTTGTACTTTCTTACAAAGATACAGGTGTGTGGAAAACAACTTCAAAACCCTCTTCATTTGGTCTCGAACTTATCGAAACATTTATTGATCAACTTGATGGTAGTCTAGATCGTGAAATTTCTGAAACAGGAACAAAGTATACACTAAAACTAAAGAATATCGAATAATTAATCGAGATAAGCTTCAAGCACGGCTTCAACTTTTTCATGTTCAATTTCGCAATTTATTTTGCATTTACCTATTTCCGTTGGTAGACTAAAGTTTAAAAGTTGGCCTTCATTTTTTTTGTCATTCCCCATGATTTTGATGAGGTCAGGTATCTGATTGGTCTTTAAATTGCATTTACCATAAATAGCCTTCAATTTAGATTCAATTTCAGTTTGGAATTTTTCGTGTATTAAACCTGAGTCAAGGGCTAATCTTGTTTCTACAACCATACCCCAGCCAATGGCAAACCCGTGTGGAATAGAAATGTTTTGGGTAAGGTAAAAACTCTCAAAGGCATGTCCAATGGTATGACCAAAGTTTAAACTTTTTCTGATATCCAGTTCATTTGGGTCTTTTGAAACAATTTCGTGTTTAATGGATATAGAATCAAATATTAATGCTGATAAATTAGGGATTGAAAGATCAGGAAGGGCAATTAAGTTTTGCCAATGTTTTTCATCAGCAATTAACCCGTGCTTTAACATTTCCGCAAAACCTGATTTTATCTGAACATCATCCAAAGTTGACAAGAAAATTGGGTCGATAAAAACCTTTTTTGGATTTGAAAAAGTACCTATAATATTTTTATGGTTACCTAAATCAATGCCAGTCTTGCCACCCACAGAGGCATCTACTTGCGATAACAAAGTAGTTGGAATATTAATGAAATCAATTCCTCTTTTGTAAGTTGATGCTACAAAACCTCCAAGGTCCGAAACCACGCCTCCGCCAAAATTGATGACCAAATCCTTTCTACTAATTTGATAATCGGCCAAAGTAGCCCATAGTTGATGTGCAATTTCAATTGACTTTGAAGTTTCCCCAGCAGGCACTTGTATAATTTCGGCCCCATGTAATTCCTCTACTGATGAAATTAAGTTCTCAATCCATAGGTCATAAACATTTTCATCCGTAAAAATAACTTTTTTAGAATTAGAAAAATAGGTTTTAAGTTCATGATTAATGGTTTCAAATAGCTTTGAAGTAAAAACAATGGTTTGGTTCGAATCTAAAATTTCTTTAATCATCTTAAACGCAAATATAGTGTAAAACAATCATTTTTGATATTGTTCAAAAATCATATTTTTTTTAACTTAATAAACTTATATTTGCGCTACCAAAATTTTAATTTGAGATGATTAACTTTGATAATACGGAAATTGCGTTTAGCGGTAAATCTGATGCTGATTTAAAATGGTCTTTCAGACTTTTTAATTTAATTGGTAAACCTTGGCTGGTTAAGTTCGGAAAAGTGGCAACTAATGTTGCTTTTAAACTTAGACTTCCAATAAAAGGTATCATCAAAAAAACCATATTTAAGCAATTTTGTGGTGGTGAAAACATTACAGAATGTGAGTCAAAAATAAATCAATTAGCAGCCTTTAACATTGGAACTATTTTAGATTATTCAGTAGAAGGTAAAACATCTAATGAAGATTTAGATCACACAAAGGATGAAATAATTGCAACCATCAAAAAAGCCAAAGCCAACAATCATATTCCTTTTTCAGTTTTTAAACCAACGGGTGTGGCAAGATTTGAATTATTGGAGAGAACGAATGATGTGGATGCTAAGTTGTCTGAGGAGGTAAAAGAGGAATTTGCTCAAGTTATGCGCAGGGTTGATGAAATTTGTAAAACTGCCCACGATTTGGATGTACCAATTTTTATTGATGCAGAGGATAGTTGGATACAAGATGGTATTGATAGAATGGTAAACGCCATGATGGCAAAATACAACAAAGAAAAAGTAATTGTTTACAATACCATACAGATGTATCGGCATGATCGATTAGAATTTTTGAAAGACTCGCATAAAAAAGCGTTGGTCGGAGGCTATAAAATTGGAATGAAAATAGTTAGAGGTGCTTATATGGAGAAAGAAAGAGAAAGAGCGGCTCAAATGGGGTATCCGTCTCCAATCCATAAAAACAAATTAGCCACCGACACTGATTATGATTTGGCTGTTGAATATTGCTTTAATCATTTAAACGAAATTGCGTTTTGTGCTGGAACTCATAACGAGAATAGTTCTGCCAAATTAGCCGAATTAATGGAGTTAAATCAACATGATAAATCGGATAAAAGAATATTTTTTGCCCAGTTATTAGGGATGAGTGATCACATTTCATTTAATTTGACACATCAAGGTTTTAATGTGGCTAAATATGTGCCTTATGGACCAATAAAAGAAGTAATGCCATATTTAATGCGTAGAGCTGAAGAGAATACTTCTGTTGCTGGGCAAACTGGGCGTGAATTAACCCTGATTAAAAAGGAAATAAAAAGAAGAAAGGATAAATAAGGCTTTTCAAGGTTTTAAGTTGAAGAAGTTTGTTCGTATTTTTTTATTAATTTAGCCATTCAATAAAAGGCATGGAAATGTTAAAGGTAGAAAATATAGTTAAACAATATGCTTCTCATAAAGCTCTAGATGATATTTCAATTTCAACTCAAGAGGGTGAAATATTTGGTTTGTTGGGACCGAATGGCGCAGGTAAAACAACCTTAATTCGAATCATTAACCAAATTACGGCTCCAGATGCCGGCCGAGTTCTGCTAAATGGAAAAGAATTAAAGAGAGAAGATATCTCAAAAATTGGATACTTACCTGAAGAACGTGGTCTTTATAAAAAAATGAAAGTTGGCGAGCAGGCCTTATATTTTGCTCAATTAAAAGGAATGCCAAAAAAAGAAGCCAAAGAAAAACTTAAGTTCTGGTTTGATAAATTTGAAATTTCTGATTGGTCCAATAAAAAAGTTGAAGAACTTTCAAAAGGTATGGCGCAAAAAGTTCAGTTTATTTCAACAGTATTGCATCAACCCAAATTATTAATTCTAGATGAACCCTTTTCTGGTTTTGACCCTATTAATACCGAATTAATTAAAAAAGAGATTCTAAACCTTAAAGCAAATGGAACCTCTATTATGTTATCGACACATAATATGAATTCGGTTGAAGAAATATGTGATTCAATCGCGTTAATCAATAAATCAAAGTTAGTGCTAAGTGGTTCTTTAAATTCCGTAAAGGAAAATTTTAAGTCGAATACGTACGCCATTCAATTTAAAGGAATGATGATGGCATTCGCAAATGAATTGTGGTCAAATTTTGCACTCTTAGATAAAAAGCAAATAGATGATGATACGGCCATTGCCTTTGTGCAATTAAAAAATGACAATTCGCTTAACGACCTACTAAAAACTGTTATGCCTGTTGTAGAAATACAATCGGTAAATGAAGTCGTACCCTCAATGAATGATATTTTTATCCAAGCAATTGAAAAACAAAAAGGAGGTAACCATGAGTAAGCTAGGCTTAATAATTAATAGAGAATATGCTACAAGAGTAAAAAAGAAGTCTTTTTTAGTGTTAACTATTGTCACACCTCTAGTAATAGTTGGATTTCTTTTTGCTGCCATGTGGTTAAGTTTACGTGAAGATAAACAAGTAAAAGTATTGGTTGCTGATCCAGGTAAATGGTGTGGGTATGAAATTTTTCAAGACACAACGAGTAAAGCGCCTGCAATTTTTTATTTTTATAATGATTACATTGGAACTACGGAAGAATTTATGGAGGACCCTAAGTTCGATCGTTTTGACATGCTAATTATGCTAAACGAAAAAGTTCCTGAAAATCGAAAAATTGCGGTAGTCTTTAAAGAACAACCCAGCAGTAATATTAAATATTATGTCCAAAATCGAATTGAAACTAGATTAAGGGAATATTTTGCGATTAAAGATGGTAATCTAACAACTAAAGAGTATAGAAAAATTCAACAACCTTTTCAGTTTAAATTTGTTGATGGAGAAGATCCTTCAGGTGAGGATATTAGTCAACAGAAAGCCGGTTTAGGTTTTGGATTTGCAATAATTATTTACATGTTTATTTTTATTTATTCAATGCAAGTAATGCGTGGAGTGATTGAAGAAAAAACAAATAGGGTGGTTGAGGTAATCATTTCTTCCGTAAAACCTTTTCAATTAATGATGGGTAAAATTTTGGGAATTGGATTGGTTGGTTTAACGCAGTTTTTAATTTGGGTTATAATTGCGGGAGCAGCTTTGGTTTTCATTCGTACTTTCGTTTTTACAGATATTATCTCACCAGAAAACTGGGATACAAATGCAATGGCTGAAGGATTGGTTCAAACAAATGCAGAGACTTTGGGAAGAACAAGTGTTATTGTAGATTTTATTTATAATCAGATTAATTGGCCTCTAATGTTGATGTCATTTGTGTTTTATTTTGTTGGAGGGTTTTTGTTATATTCTTCAATTTTTGCCGCAATTGGTTCCATGGTAGATTCTGAAACAGATACCCAACAGTTAATTTTTCCGGTAACAATGCCTTTAATTTTAAGTTATGTTGTGGCGTCTATGTTAATTTCTAACCCAGCTAGCGAAATAGGAACATGGTTCTCGATTATTCCTTTTACCTCCCCAATTGTAATGATGGTTAAGGTCTCAATGGGGTCAATAGCAATTTGGCAATATATTTTATCAATTGTTTTGCTGTTTGCTACCTTTATTGGGATGACTTGGTTAGCGGCTAAAATTTATCGAGTAGGAATTTTAATGTACGGTAAAAAAGCATCTTTCAAAGAGGTTTTAAAGTGGATAAAGTATAAATAAGCGCCGTACTTTAATCAAATTCAATTTCCTCAAAAAAAAGTTCACCTTATATAGTGTTGTATTTCAGAGTTTTGAAATGGTCAAAAAAAATAAATTAAAAAAAGGCGAAAAAAGTTTGTGATTTATTTAAAAAGAGTGTCTATCTTTGCACCCCGCAAAACAACAACGGTTGTTAATTGTGAAGAGAGGTTGAAATGGGTGATAAA
>PDWJ01002361.1_pt1 | contig 24587 bp, 27 predicted proteins | sample 1430881 | NCBI WGS metagenome assembly PDWJ01 (sample SAMN01162460, study PRJNA174530) | Oral metagenome, whole genome shotgun sequencing project. | biome: Marine environment; feature: Marine mammal; material: Swab sample of the gingival sulcus; isolation source: swab sample of gingival sulcus...
AGCATAACGAGCAGTTAAGTAAGAGCCGTGCTAACAAGCACGGCTCTTTTTTAAGCCTTGAAAGATGTTATGCCGAGCGAACAAAAGTTGCATTTGGTGTCAGGCACCAATAACACAGTTTTTGTTGCATCTGGTGCCAGGCACCAATAACACAGTTTTTGTTGCATCTGGTGCCAGGCACCAATAACACAGGTTTACGCTTTTGACTTTCGATTTTCGTTCTAACTTACCAACGGTCCAACGGAGCAACCCATTCGCTTTCAGCTTTCCACTGCATTTCTGCTTTATCGTCATCAAAATGTAATATTAAGACTGTTATATTTAATTGACAGATGGCTAATTTAGGCTTACAATATAATTGTTCAAATAATGAACAAAAGAGGTGGTTGCGTGGCAGATATCATCAGAGAACAATTGAATACCAGTGATAACGAGTATCTTATTCTAGCAGAACTAGCAACTGACGATAATGTCAATCAACGCCAGCTTTCAAAAAAACTAGGTGTTTCGTTAGGCACAGTTAATGCTCTTTTGACCAAAATGGCGCGCGAGGGCAAAATTAAGGTCGAGCAGGTTTCGGGCCGGCAAGTAGCCTATATGTTGACGCCTAATGGCATGCTCGAAAAGGCTAAAAAAACGGTTAGTTATTTAAAAGGGCATTATCGTGCGATTTATGAAAGCAAAGAAAAAATTAAATCGCTAATTGATCAATTGGCCAAGCGTTATGATAAAATCATCGTCTTAAAGAATAAAGACGAATTTGGCGCCATTGTCGATATTGCGCTAACAGAATACAATACCACACTAGCGGCTGTTGAGCTTGATGTCATCTATACATTAGACCAATTAAAAGCATCGCAGTCGGCTACAAAATGCGTGTTGCTTAATGCAACGGCAAATCCACTGCAAAAAACGCAATTACCAAGCGGCTATGCGTTGATTAATGCGTTAGAAAAACTGTAAAAAGCTGGCTAAATAACCCACGATTGAAGAAAAGGGTGATTTTGTTGAAGTAACTATATATCGAATGGATGTCGATGGTGTCGTTCAAGCCAACACCCAAGCCAACACCCAAGATAACACCCAAGCTGGTGAATGCGTTGATGGAGCAATAGATTCAGCGCGAGTAAAAAGGATAGTTGATTTTTGTAAACAGCCAAAATCGAGAAGGCAAATACAAGAATATGTTAAAATAAAAAGTGTGCGAGATTTTAATAAGAGAATATTAGAACCGTTATTGACCAGTGGCGTATTAAAGCGAACGATACCAGATAAACCAACAAGCCCAAAACAGAAATATTTTTCACTGCCAACAAACTAGCGCACCAACGGAGTTTAACATGCCATACACAATAGAACAGATAAAACAAAAAACGGCGCCGATATTTAAAAGCTACGGCGTAAAAAAAGCCTATATATTTGGCTCGTACGCCAAAGGCGAGCAAACTGATGAGAGTGATTTAGATATATTTACTGATAGCAATGGACAACTAAAAGGATTAGATTTTGTTGGATTGCTTGAAAGTTTAGTAATGGTGTTTGATGTTGACATTGATTTATTCGATAGTAGCCATATTGATAAAAAGTCTGAATTATACAATCAGGTGCTAAACAGTAGGGTCAAAATTTATGAAAAACAGAAAAATAATTAAAAAATGTAACTATTCAGCCAAGAACTGTCATTTCGAGTGACCGAAGGGAGTCGAGAAATCTCAAGTTTTAATTTTAGATTTTTTCCAACCAACAGACCAACGATCCAACGTACCAACAAACTAACGTACCAACGGAGTTCCAATGAGCAAAACAGAATTGATTTTTGAAAATAACAATGAATATAAAAAGTTTATAAATGAATTAAAGGAAAAGGTAAGAAAAAGTCAGTTAAAAGCAGCTGTAAAAGTCAATTATGAGTTGTTATTGCTTTATTGGAATTTGGGTAAAGAAATTGTAGAAAATCAAAATAAATATTCCTGGGGAGATTCATTTTTAACATCATTAGCCAGTGACTTAAAAAGAGAGTTTCCGAATATAAAAGGTTTTTCGCTCAGCAATTTAAAGTATATTAGAAAGTTCTATCAATTTTACAAAAAAAGCCAACAAGCTGTTGACCAATTAGATAAAATTGTTTCTGTACCTTGGGGGCATCAAATATTACTTATAACAAAATGTAACAGTGTAGATGAAGCAATTTTTTATATTACGAAAATCATTAATAATGGATGGAGTAGAGCGGTTCTGCTTAATTTTTTAGAAACAAATTTGTATAAAAATCAAGGGAAAGCGATTAACAACTTTAAAAAAATGCTTCCTGATATAAGAAGTGATTTAGCGAAAGAAACATTAAAAGATCCATATAATTTTGATTTTTTGACATTAACTGAGGGATATAGGGAAAAAGAGCTAGAAAACGCTTTAACTACAAATATAACAAGTTTTTTACTAGAACTTGGTCAAGGTTTTGCATTTGTGGGTAGACAAGTACCAATACAAATTGGAAAAAAAGAAATGTTTGCCGATTTATTGTTTTATCATATAGAATTAAGATGTTATGTAGTGGTAGAATTAAAAGTGACAGAATTTGAACCAGCATATATAGGTCAGTTAGGTGTTTATGTTGCAGCTATAAATCATCAGAAAAAAACTGAGTTAGACAATGAAACAATAGGTCTTTTGATTTGTAAAACAAAAGACAATGTTGTAGCTGAATACGCTTTAGAATCTACTAATCAACCTATAGGAATTTCAGAATATAATTTATCTAACTTATTGCCTAAAGAGTATCAGAGTAATTTGCCAAGCATAGATGATATAGAGAAATCTATTAAACATATTGATGATATTTAGTGGAAGTATAGTTTTAGATTTTTTCCAACCAACAGACCAACGATCCAACGTACCAACAAACTAACGTACCAACGGAGTTTAACATGCCATACACAATAGAACAGATAAAACAAAAAACGGCGCCGATATTTAAAAACTACGGCGTAAAAAAAGCCTATATATTTGGCTCGTACGCCAAAGGCGAGCAAACTGATGATAGTGACGTAGACATTATCGTTGATAGAGGGCGTCTAAAAAGTCTATTTCAATTATGTGGTCTACAAGGCGAGCTCTCTGAAACATTGCAAAAAAACGTTGATCTCTTGACGTCAGAATCATTAGAATACCGTAGCGAAACGCGCGCAAGCCAGAAATTTAAGCAGTCTTTAGAAGATGAGGAAATATTGTTGTATGAAGAAAGACAATGATATTATTCAAAAGATTATTGATTATTGTCAAGACATCGAAATGACTAGAGTGCGTTTTGGTAACAGTTATATTGATTTTAAAGATGATTATGATTTTGTTAATTCAGTATGTATGAGTTTGTTACAGATTGGTGAGTTGGCAAATCACTTGAACGATGAAACGCGGCAGGCGATGCAAAATGTTGTGCCTTGGAAAAGTATTAGAGGCATGCGCAATATATTTGCACATAACTATGGTGCAATTGATACAGAAATTATTTGGCATACGATATGCAATGATATACCTTTATTGCGCGATAATTGTAAAAAATGGTTAAAGGAAAAAAATTAATTTTTTTCAGTTTTATGTCATTTCGAGTAACCGAAGGGAGTCGAGAAATCTCGGGTTTTGGCTTTAGATTTTTTCCAACCAACAGACCAACGATCCAACGTACCAACGATTCAGAATACCAGCAGAAAGCACTTATATGTTTGAAAATGTAGAAAAATTAAAAGTTTATAAGCATTCTCATTTGCTAGTTTTACGGATATACAGTATTACTAAATTATACCCTAGTTGTGAGTTAAATGGCTTAACATCACAAATGAGAAGAGCGGCGGTCAGTATTCCTTCCAATATAGTCGAAGGCAAAGCACGTAATTCTAAAAAAGACTATCGAAGGTTTTTGCTGATAGCGCGTGGCTCCCTTGAGGAACTAAAATATCAAGTTGTTTTGTCAAGAGATTTGGGTTATATTGATAAAGACGCATATCAAGATTTGATAGCATTAATAAATACAGTCGGCAGTTTGTTAGGTGGATTGATTAAGAGTTTAAATTCGGCATTAGATTAATATTTTACATTCCCTAAAAACAAACCGCAGGAAGATATCATCCAACCAACAGGCCAACGGTCCAACGTACCAACAAACTAACGTACCAACGGAGTCAAAATGAACAGAAATAAACGACGTAGAAAAAGCAAATACAATAATAGCGGTATATCAGAAGCCGGCGTGCGCACCTTTTTTATTCGTGCCATCGCCGTTTGGTTATTTATATTGCCACTAATTGTACATATTAAAGAAGTTCCCGTACCGGTGCAAATGCAGGATTTGTATTTAACAGAAAAAGCTGTCGACCTGTTTGCCTATTATAAAGCAGTTTGGCTATGGTGGGGTGCCGGCATTTTCTTTGTCAGCGCGCTTATCTTAGATCGCTATGAGGGTACGTTAAGCTGGCTTAGTTATTGTATGGCGGCCTACGCTGTGCATAGCTTTGCAGCTAGCAAAGAACATAACATCACCTTGATTAAGGGCATTGTATTGTCAGCTGGCGTTGTCGGCCTGATTGGCGCTTTTCAATTCTTTAAGATGGACTTTTTCAAAACAGAATTTGGCAAGATGCTAATGCTGGGCAAATACTATGCAACAATGAGTTCAAACCTTAATTTTACAATGCCGGAGGGCACATCATACACGACGCTTTACAACCCGAACTACGTCGGTAGCTTTGTAGCTGTAACACTGCCGCTGGTGTTTTATATGATACGACAAGCGACCAATAATATTTGGCGCGCTATTTATGGTGTAATCGGCATATCACTTGTTATCTCATTGATAGGGTCAAAATCAACAGCCGGCTTAGTGGCAGTAGTGATAGTAGTTCTAATATATGCAGTATTACTAGCTTCAAAAATAAAAGCAAATAAAGCAGTAAAAATTGGTGTGCCAATTGCTTTAGTGGTTGTAATACTAGTTGGCCTATCACTACCATTTACGCAGAGACAAGTTAATAAAATAAAGACTCTATTTACAGAAGACCCTAATCCCAATCACTTTAAAAGTGTAGTAGTTGATGGTAAAGATGTGATCATTACAACAGATACAGATCAGTCATTTACAATATCACCAAAAGATGATTTGATAGAAGTGAGGGATGAGGAGGGTAATGTTTTAAAAGGATGGGAAGCATCTGATCATTATATTGTCAGATTTCCTATGTCCTCATCAAAAAATTATATTATGTTGAATTTTAAAAACCATTTCGTTGATTGTGTATACTACAATCAAGGTGACTATTTTTCTATTATTCGGTTTGACTATTTTCCTCAATTTGGGGAATTTACCGTTTTAAAAAGAGTACTTTCTAGTTTTCAGCATCCTGAAGTTATAAGATTAATAACAAATGAACAGGTTTTATCAAATCGAGGTTATATTTGGAATAGAGCAGTCCCTAGAATTATTAGTAAGCCGATATTGGGTTATGGTGCAGATGTTTTTGCTATAGTTTTTCCTCAAGTTGATTTATTGGATAAGCGAAATGCTATGGGAGATCATCACATTATTATTGATAAAGTTCATAATACATATTTTCAATTATTAATTAATTTTGGGTTGATTGGTTTAACAAGTTTATTTTTTAGTATATTTTTGGGCATGCCAAAAATCAGACTTGAGGTTAAGTTAGCCATTTTCAGCTTTTTAGTGGTTGGATTAATTAACGATTCAATCACTGCAGTTACAGCAATTCTATTTATTTTAATTATGCTGAGAAGAAATGAAACAGTTGCTTAAGAGGAAATGAAATGTTTTATTTAAAATTTAAAAGACTAATGGATATTGTATTGTCGTTAGTTGGGATTATTATACTATTTCCTGTTTTTTTTGTTCTTATTATAGCAATTAAAGTAGATTCGCCGGGTCCTGTGTTATTTAAACAAAAGCGTTTTGGTATACATAAGCGTCATTTTAAGATACTGAAATTTCGCACGATGCGCATAGATACACCCAAAGATACACCTACGCATCTATTAGAAAATCCCGAACAATGGATTACGAAAGTTGGAAAGTTTTTAAGGAAAACTAGTCTAGACGAATTGCCACAAATTATCAATATTCTTAAAGGTGAAATGAGCATTATAGGCCCCAGGCCAGCACTGTGGAATCAGTATGACTTAATAACAGAAAGAGATAAATATGGTGCAAATGATGTGCCAGTTGGTCTTACTGGCTGGGCTCAAATTAATGGAAGAGATGAATTACCGATTAAAATTAAAGCGAAGTTAGACGGTGAATACACTCAAAAGATAGGGTGTTGGATGGATTTAAAATGCTTCTTCGGTACAATCTCTAAGGTTTTAAGAGGTGAAGGCATAATTGAAGGCGCTACTGTGGGAAAGCCTTCTAAAACCCATGATGATTCGGGTATTACTAACGAGGAAACAATAGCAAAATGAAAAGAATTTTAATAACTGGGAAAGACAGTTATATTGGTACATCATTTGAAAAGTGGGTTGCGAAAGACTCAAGTAAATATAGTGTAGATACGTTGGATGTCAGAAATGAATCTTGGGACAAAAAAAGTTTTTTGGGTTATGATGTTGTATTTCACGTAGCTGGGATAGCGCACATTAAGGAAACTGCAGGAAACAGGCCACTGTACTATAGAGTGAATAGAGATTTAGCTTATAGAGTAGCTGAAAAAGCTAAAAACGAAGGAGTAAATCAATTCGTTTTTCTGAGCTCAATGAGCGTATACGGATTGGAGAAAGGAGTTATTAATGAGTCCACTTTAACTAAGCCAAAAAGTAGTTATGGAAAATCAAAAATAGAGGCCGAGGTTCTGATTGAACGGCTTAGAGACGATTCATTTACTGTAGCAATATTAAGACCGCCTATGGTTTATGGGAAAAATTGTAGAGGAAACTACCCTAAATTGGTCAATTTGGCAATTAAAATACCAGTTTTCCCGAGGATGGACAATAGACGAAGCATGATTTATATTGATAACTTGTCAGAATTTGTTAAATTATTGGTTGATAACAAAAGTGGAGGCCTTTTCTTTCCACAAAATGCTAAATACGTTAATACAAGTGATTTAGTTAAAAAAATTGCTGAGCTTCATGGTAAAGATTTATTATTGACTAAATTTTTTAATCCATTGTTGAATAAAATAAATATTAGTGTTTTTAATAAAGTGTTTGGCAGCTTAGTCTATGATATGAAAATGTCCGAATATCGAGATGATTATATTGTTTGCGATTTTACAACATCTATTGTGAAGACGGAGGATGTGAGAAATGATTAAAAATGATGAATTAATAAGTATTGTTATGCCTGCTTATAATTGTGAAAAGTATATTACAGAATCAATTAATTCGGTGATTAATCAAAGTTATAAAAACTGGGAATTATTGGTTCTTGATGATGGTTCTAAGGATGAGACATTAAATATTATTAATGAATTTGGTCAAAAAGATTCTAGAATAAAGGTGTTCCCCAATGGTAAAAACATGGGTGTTTCAGCGACTCGAAATAGAGGGATAGACCTTGCGACTGGTAATTGGATAGCTTTTTTGGATAGCGATGATATGTGGACAACAGATAAGCTGGAAAACCAGCTTGCAATTGTCGAAGAAAAGTTAGCAGAGTTCGTGTTTAGTGGAGCGAGTTACATAGATGAAAGCGGACGGCCTTATAAAGGAATATTTGAAGTGCCTGAAATGGTAACATATAAAAAGCTTAGAAATCATAATGTTATTTCGTGTTCTTCCGTTTTAGTGAAAAAAAAATATTTTGAGAATATAAAAATGGAAAAAGATGAAATGCACGAAGACTTTGCCGTTTGGTTAAGAATATTAAAGCTAGGAATTAATGCTTATGGAGTTAATAAACCTTTATTAATATATAGAATTTCAAAAAATTCAAAGTCGGGGAATAAGCTTAAAAGTATAAAAATGACTTATAATGTTTTCAGATTTATAGGGATTAATCCATTTAGCGCGGTCTATTATACAGTCAGACATTTACTGGCTTCAGTTTCTAAGTACGAAAAAATAAGGTCTAAATCAAATTGATGTAAGACCTTATAGAACTAAAACAGTATATTAATTGATAGTAGAAATTCATAAAATTACAAGGAAGGCTTAAATGAAATTTGGTATAGTTAGCATGTACCCTTACAGACCACATGTACAAGATATGGTCTATTTGTCTAATCAACTAGAAAGAGCGGGGCACACGTGTATGTTTTTGTCGTGTAATAAAAATTTACCGACATGTTATTATAATTTGTTTAAAGGGAAAATCAGGTCGAGGGTGCAATGTGCTAAGTGTATGTTAGGCGGATTGAGTTCATATGTTAAGAAAGAAAAAGTATTTTATATAGATAAAAGGACAAAAAAAGAACTAAATCAAGAAGATATCAATTATATTATTAACTCAACAATTGCTAGTTTAGGTAGAATTGAAAACGAAGGTGAAATTGATGGTATAATTTCTGAGGAAATCAGATTGAAACTTGTTAAAGCGGTAGAAATTATATATCAAAACACTTTAGATTGGATACATGAAAACGGTATTGAGGGTGTTTTACTTTTCAACGGAAGGTTAGATCTTACAAGAGCAGTTTCTTTAGCGCTGAAAAATAGCGCTGTACCGTATATTTCGATAGAAAATCATTTAAATGGTATCACTCTTAATTACAATTCTGACTGTTTATCACTCGAATTTATTAATAAAGTTAACATTAAACATAAAGACTTATATTTAACCAAAGAGCAAGCTGCATTTTCTGGAAGAATAATTGGAGAAATGTTTTTAAAAAAGCAGAAACTATGGAGGACACATAATATTTCGAGCAAAAAAACTAATTGGCCAATTAAAAATATTAGAACAAGAAAAGTGTTGATAACCCCTAGTAGTAAATATGAGTTTATTGGTAGCGAAGATTGGCGCGTACATTGGACGGATGATTATACTGAGGGGTATCAAAAAGTAATAGAGAAAATTGGCGTAGGCTACTCTGACTGTGTTTTGCGGTGTCATCCTTTTTGGCATGAAAATTTAGGTTCTTTAGGTAAGGGAGATAGTTCGGAAAATCATTATACTAAATGGGCAAATAAATTAGGGATATATACGATAGCTAGTGCTGATGATGAGAATACCTTAGATTTAATAAAGGAAGCTGATATTGTATTGGTAAATGGAGGAACTGCGGGTATTGAAGCTGCTATATTAGGTAAAATAGTTATTTCTGTTGGTAGAAGTAGGTATAATAAGGCAGGGTTTACAATAAACATTTTTGATGAAAAAGATATAGAAGAATTGAAGTTTGATATAAAAAAAATAGACTCAAGTATAATTCAACGAAGAGCGATTAGATATTTGTATAATTATCACGCTAGATTTGAACAATTTCATGATGTTGTGTGGAAAAAAAATGCTCTAAAAAACAATTATGTAGATTCTAATAAAGTATCAGATTTGATTGTAAAATATTTTCATCAAGGTTATATTGGTTCATATATCAATGAATATGGAAGCAAGAGTGATTTTGAAGATGCTATTATTGAGAAGATTAATAGTAATAGTTGGAATGCACTTGCAAATTGTGAGACTAGTGAAATGGAAAAAAATAGTTACGAGATTAAAAGAAGAGGCATTCTTAGTATTATTGATTTTGTAAGAGATATTTTACCAGCGGGGCATTACTAGTGAAAAAAAAAATCATTACTAATAAAAGAGATGTTTTTGTTTCAATTTTTAAATTTTTTGTATTAATTCAATTTTCCGCACTGTTATTAGAAATAATTTTGCCAATTGATTCTATTTATGGTCAAGGTAAGGAAAGGTTTTTGATTAATACAGTTTTTTATTTTGTTGTTATTATTGTTTCTTTAGTTGTTTCCTCTGCAAAAAGAAAGGGATATACTCACTATAAAAGATCCAATTTTATAACGATAAAAAAATTGTATTTTCTGTTGAAGATTTCATCAAAATTGGGATTTTTTGGAATGATATTTATTTTGTTTGACAGAGTGGTATTTAAAAAGATAGATTATTCTTTGGGTTTGAGGCATGCTAGATATCAATGGATAAATGCTGTGTCACCATCAATATACTCAAAAATATTGAGCATATTGGGAAATGTGATGGTTCCTATGGCTTTTATAACTGTTATTTTGCTTTATCTTTATTGGGAAGATATTGATAAAAAAATTAGAATAAAAAGACTCATGCTATCTACTGCTGCTGTTTTTGTTTTTGCGGCAATGAATGGTTCTAGATCGATAGTTTTCATTCAAGTTTTCCTTCTTTTATGTACATCCTTGTTGCGTTGTGTAAAAGGGAAAAAAATAGTACCGATTACTAATAGAAAAAAGACAGATAAGAAATTCTTCGTGTTTTTTATATTTGCGATTTCGTATGTTTTAACAATTTTTAAATCAAGTACTAAACTAGGGAAAATCAATTCAAGAACTTTATTTGAGATATTTATTCTTGATTTAGGCGGAAAAATAAAAGAAGGATATTATCTATTCTTCACAAAAAACTTTTCGGATGATAGCATAATTTACCATTTTTTTTCTGCTATAACTTACTTAATACATAGTCAATGGACTTTTGAGGGAATACTTCTCTTAGCTAAACGTGAAGGAAAAGTATTTTCATATTCTTTGATGTACTTTCTTTATAGGATGGGTATTCTGAGCACTGAACCGCAAGCGTATCATTTTTACGGATTATTTGTTTCATTACCCGGAGCTATTGTTTATGATTTTGGAATAATTGGAATGATAATTTTTGGTTTTATATATGGTGCTATACTTGGAGCTGTAATAATTAGGATAGAGAGACCCCAAAAATCGGGCGGTTTTGATTTTGCTATTATTATGTTTGGGTTATCGTCAATTTTTATAGCTCCTTTTACTGCAGTACATAATTTTATATACTTTGATTTTGTTATTATAGATATGATATTATTAGAGTGTATAACAAGAATTTTTAATAAAAAGTCTTCGTGGATTTATCTAGAAAATGAAGTTTATGAAAACAACAGAATTGGAGATGAAAAATGAAAAGAGTATTAGTAACAGGTGCTGATGGTTTTATCGGCAGCCATTTAACAGAAGCATTAATCAAGCAGGGCCATCAAGTTAAGGCTTTTGCCTATTATAATTCATTTAACTCTTGGGGCTGGTTAGATACAGTGCCCAAGCAGGTTTTAAGTGAAATTGAAGTTTTTACCGGCGATATACGTGACCCCAATGGTGTAAAAACGGCCTTAGAAGGCATTGATGAAGTCTATCACTTGGCTGCGCTTATTGCCATACCGTTTAGTTATCATTCGCCTGATGCTTATGTTGATACCAATATCAAGGGTACGCTTAACGTATTGCAAGCAGCACGGTCGTTAAATACCAGTCGCGTTTTAATTACCTCAACATCAGAAGTTTATGGCACAGCGCAGTACGTACCAATCGATGAAAAACACCCCTATCAAGGTCAGTCGCCTTATTCGGCTACTAAAATTGGTGCCGATCGATTGGCCGAGTCGTTTTATCGTAGTTTTGACATGCCAATTACAATTGTTCGCCCCTTTAATACATATGGGCCAAGACAATCGGCGCGTGCTGTTATACCGACAATTATTACGCAGTTACTTGCTGGCAAACAAGAAATCAAACTGGGCTCGCTGACGCCAACGCGCGACTTCAACTATGTTAAAGATACCGCTAATGGTTTTATTGAAATTGCCAAAGCGACAAATACAATTGGCGAAGAAATTAATATTGCCACTCAAAATGAAATATCGATTGGTCAGCTAGCTGAAGAGTTGATTAGGCAGATTAACCCAAGCGCTAAGATTGTGACCGATCAGCAACGCCTCAGACCAGACAAAAGCGAAGTTAATCGCTTATTGGGATCAAACGAAAAAATTAAGACCTTGACAAATTGGGCGCCTCAATACAGCTTTGCAGAGGGTTTGGCAGAAACAATTGATTTTTTAAGAAACAATTTAGACAAGTATAAAACAGATATCTATAACATTTAAAATGGCGGTGAAGCATGAATCAAAAATTCATACCCCTATCTGTTCCAAATTTTAACGGTAAAGAACTAGAATATGTAACGCATGCCGTTGAAACCGAATGGGTGTCGACGGGTGGTGCTTATATTGACGATTTCGAAAAAAAAATTACAACTTATGCCAAGTGTAAAGGCGCCGCCGCCTGCCAAAACGGCACGGCGGGGTTACATATTGCGCTTGAAGTTTGCGGCGTAACTAGAGGCGATGAAGTTATTGTGCCGACGCTAACATTTATTGCTGCTGTCAACCCAGTCAAGTACAGCGGTGCCGAACCAATTTTTATGGATTGTGATGATTCACTGACATTAGATGCGCAGAAATTGAGTGCTTTTTGTGAAAAAGAATGTAGTTTCATAGATGGCAAACTAATTAACAATGTGACAAAAAAACACATCAAAGCCATGGTCGTCGTCCACGTCTTTGGCAATATGGCGGATATGGCCAATATTATGAATATAGCCAATAAGTATAAAATCAAGGTTGTTGAAGATGCTACCGAGGCAATTGGCACATATTACCTTTCAGGTCCGTATCGGGGAAAGCACGCCGGTACGATTGGCGATGTCGGCGTCTACTCGTTTAATGGTAATAAGATTATCACAACGGGTGGCGGCGGCATGATTGTATCAAATAACGAAACTTTACTAGCACGCGCCAAGCACTTGACGACTCAAGCTAAAACAGATCAGGTTTATTATACGCACGATGTCATTGGCTATAATTACCGCATGACTAATTTGCAAGCCGCACTGGGGCTTGCGCAACTTGAACAATTAGAAGATTTTATTGCCACTAAAAAGCACAATTACACTTTTTATAAAAATGAAATTACGGGGATAAGCGGGCTGCGCTTGTTAGATTTTAGAGCTGACATTCGCCCCAATTACTGGTTTTATGCACTATATGTTGAAGACGCCTTTGGCTTAAATAGAAATCAAGTAATCGATTATTTTGCAGATAAACACATTCAAGCAAGGCCGATTTGGGCATTAATTCACGAGCAAAAGCCCTATCAAAACAATCAGGCTTATAAAATTGAAAAGGCAAACCGCTATTTGCAAGCCGTCGTTAATATACCGTGTAGTTCTAATCTGACACAGCGTGATGCTCAGTATGTCATAGACTGTCTAAAAGAAATAGAATAGGTTTAAGAAGAGGTAATAATGGACGTTTTAGAATTTCTAATCGACGAAGAAAAACCAATGCTTGAAGCGATGCGTCAGCTAGATAAGGTTGCTAGAAAAGTGTTGTTTGTCACGCGCGAAAATTGTTTTGTAGCATCGCTAACAGATGGTGATATTAGGCGTTGGATCCTAAAAAAAGGCAGCTTAGATGCTAAAGTTAAAGATATTGCCAACTACAGTCCAAAAGCACTAGCGGAAAACGAACGCGATGATGCGAGGGAAATAATGGAGCAACACGGCATTGAAGCAGTGCCAATATTAAATGGAGTGGGCGCTGTAACCTCAGTGGTGTTCTTACACGATGAAGCAGTTGAATTAAACGGCAATCTTCACTTACCCGTCGTCGTTATGGCTGGCGGGCTGGGCACTCGCCTTTATCCCTATACTAAGATATTACCTAAGCCACTGATACCAATTGGCGAAATACCCGTTGTCGAGCATATTATCAATCGTTTTTATCACAGTGGCTGTGAACAGTTTTATTTAATTGTCAATCACAAAAAGAACATGATAAAGGCTTATTTTAACGAAATAGAATACGATTATCAAGTTGAGTACGTAGATGAAGACAAGCCGCTTGGCACAGGTGGCGGGCTGGCGCTTTTAAAAGAGAAAATCAGCGAATCGTTTATTTTGACAAATTGTGATATATTAATAAAGGCCGATTATCAGAAGATTTACAATCATCATAAAGAAAACGGTAATCTTATTACGATGGTATGCTCGCTTAAAAACGTTAAAATACCGTATGGGGTCATCGAAATAAGCGATACTGGTGAAATAGAAAGCATGAAAGAGAAACCGGAATTGTCATTTTTCACCAATACGGGCATGTATATTGTTGAACCATCTGTCATTTCAGAGCTAGCTGATAATACTGTAATTGGCTTTCCCGATATTATTGAAAAGCATCAAAAGGCGGGCGCTAAAATTGGCGTTTACCCAATTAGTGAAAAGAGCTGGCTAGACATGGGTCAGCTCGATGAATTGGAAGCGATGAAAAGAGAGCTAACAAAAAATGAATAAAAGTATTCTCCTAGTAGGTGGCGGCGGCCACTGTAAGTCGGTTTTAGATATTTTGCTAAAAAGAGCAGAATATAAAAAAGTAGCTATTGTTGATAAAAAAGAAAAAGTTGGCAAATCGATCATGGGTGCTCCCGTAGTAGGTTGTGATGATGATTTGCCGGCGCTTTTTAGAGATGATTATAAATTTGCATTTGTGACAATTGGCAGTATTGGTAATCCAGCTCGGCGTGTAAAAATTTTTAATTGGCTGGCTAAAATTGGTTATCAAATTCCTGCTATTATTGCTCAATCTGCAATTGTTAGTGAAATTGCTACTATTGAAAGAGGCGTTTTTATTGGGAATGGCGCTATTGTTAATGCAAATACTTTGGTCCAGCAGGGTGCGATTATTAATTCGGGTGCAATTGTTGAACACGATTGTAAAATTGGGCAATTTTGCCATATATCTCCAAGAGCAACCTTAGGTGGCGGCGTAGCCATTGGCGATTACACTCACGTGGGCTTAGGGGCTTCAATTAAACATGGTGTGACAGTTGGGAAAAATTCAATAATTGGTATGGGAAGTGTTGTTTTAAAAAACATTTCTGATAATAAACTAGCTTATGGGTATCCGAGTACGGAGGTAAAAAAAATTTGAATGTATTTATTATTGCGGAAGTAGGAGTTAACCATAATGGCGATTTAAACTTAGCTAAAAAACTAGTTGATGCTGCAAAAGGGGCTGGTGCTAATTGTGTTAAGTTTCAAACTTTTGTGGCACAAAAAATAGTCGCAAAATACGCTGCGAAAGCTGAATATCAAAAAAAACAAACGACGTCTAATGAATCGCAGCGCGATATGTTACAAAAATTAGAACTCTCATTTGACGACTTTATTGAATTGAATGATTATTGTAAACAAAAGGGCATTATATTTATGTCAACAGCCTTTGATTTTGAAAGTGTCGAATTTTTGGATAGTTTAGAGATGTCCACTTGGAAAATTCCGTCAGGAGAAATAACAAATTTACCTTATTTGATAAAAATTGCTAAACTTGGCAAGCCAATAATTCTTTCTACCGGTATGAGTACAATGGAAGATATTTTTAATGCAATTGAAGTACTCAAAGAAAATGGCGCGCAGGATATTACGGTTTTACATTGTACTACAGAGTATCCGACGCCTTTTAATGACGTCAATTTAAGAGCGATGTTGACGATTAGAGATCGGTTTTCAGTTAAAATTGGCTATTCTGATCACACCAACGGTATCGAAGTGCCAATTGCTGCGGTGGCGTTAGGCGCAACCGTTATCGAAAAACACTTTACACTAGATAAGAATATGGATGGGCCGGATCATAAAGCCAGTCTTGAACCTTATGAACTAAAAGCCATGGTAGAAAGCATTAGAAATATTGAATTAGCTTTAGGTGACGGCATTAAAAAGCCAGCAGCTTCTGAAATAAAAAACATCGCAATTGCGCGTAAAAGTATTGTTGCCAAAAGGCCTATTAAAGCGGGTGAATTATTTACAGAAGATAATTTAACCGTAAAGAGGCCGGGGAATGGCATAACACCAATGAAGTGGTTTGACGTTATTGGACAAGCGGCCAAAAAAGACTTTGTAGAAGATGAGTTGATTGTATTATGAGAAAAATAATTAGTATATTAACCGCTACTAGAGCAGAATATGGTTTATTAAAGCCGCTGATTAAAAAGTTAAATGCTGAAGCTGAATATGATGTTAGAATAGTTGCTACGGGCGCACATCTTTCACCAGAATTTGGATTGACCTATCGAGAAATAGAAGCAGACGGTTTTACAATTGATAAAAAAATTGAAATATTGTTGAGCGCTGACACGCCAACGGCGATATCAAAATCGATGGCGCTCGCCATAATTGGCTTTGCCGACTATTTTGAAATGCTTCAACCCGATTTGTTGCTCGTGCTTGGCGATCGCTACGAAACTTTGGCAGTGGCAATAGCAGCTTCTAATCAAGGCATACCAATTGCCCACCTTTACGGCGGCGAAACGACAGAGGGCGCCATCGATGAATCAATTCGTCATGCAATAACAAAATTGAGCTATTTGCACTTTACCAGTACAGTCGACTATCGCCGCCGCGTTATACAGTTAGGAGAACAGCCTGAACGGGTTTATCACGTTGGTTCACTAGGCGTTGAAAACATTTTAAGTGAGCAGTTACTTTCTAAACAGGCCTTACAAGATAGCTTACAGATTAATTTAACGAAACCGTATGCAGTTGTAACATTTCACCCGGTGACACTTGAAAAGGGCAGTGCAAGTCAGCAAATTACAGCATTACTTGAAGTGTGTAAACAAAAATCAAATATGAATTTTATCTTTACATTGGCAAACGCCGATGCTGAAGGGCGTATTATTAATCAATACATCAATCAGTATGCCGCGCAAAATGCCAATATTTTTGCCTTTGTTTCTTTGGGCATGAAGCGCTATCTCAGCGCATTAAAATATTGTGAAATGGTAATTGGCAATTCGTCGAGCGGGCTAACCGAAGCCCCAAGCTTTGGTGTGCCGACGATTAATATCGGCGATCGGCAGAAGGGTAGAATTCAAGCACAGAGCATACTCAATTGCCAACCGACAAAACAGTCAATTCAGTTGGCGTTTGAAAAAGCGCTTTCTCCTGCTTTTAGAGAACAATCCCAAAACACTCAAAATCCTTACGTTAAAGATAATACTGCACAGAGCATTGTCGATAATATAAAAAAGAATTTACTAATTAGAAAAATCAATTTAAAGAAAAAATTTTATGATTATGAGGTAAGCGAATGAATATATTAGTAGTTGGTCTCGGCTCGATGGGCAGAAGAAGGATTCGCCTTATCCAAAAATATAGTAATTCATACAATATTACCGGTATTGACTTTAATGATCAGCGGCGCCAAAGTGTGGGAACGGAATTATCTATTGAAACCGAAAGTAGTTTAAAGGCAGCATTAAAACTTAAAAAAGCGGATTGTGCTTTTATTTGTACTTCGCCCCTATCCCATGCAAGCATCATAAATGAGTGTTTACAGGCGAATTTGCATATCTTTACTGAGTTAAATTTAGTTGTCGATGAATATGATGATAATATTAAATTAGCAAAAGAGCGTGGTAGGATACTCTTTTTATCGTCGACATTTTTGCATCGTGCTGAGACAAAAAAAATAAATCAATTGGTACATGCCCAAAATAAAATGCTAAATTATACCTATCACATAGGGCAATATTTACCAGATTGGCATCCTTGGGAAAGCTATCGGAATTTTTTTGTTGCAGATAAGAGAACAAATGGATGCAGGGAAATATTGGCAATAGAATTACCTTGGCTTACTGTAACATTTGGCGAAATTAAAGACATTGTTGTCAGGAAAAGCAAAAATAGCGGATTAAACATTGATTATAATGACAACTATTTACTGATGATAGAACATCAAACGGGTCACAAAGGTGTATTAGCGGTTGATATTATTTCTAGAAAAGCAGTTAGAAATCTTGAAGTTTTTGGGGAAGAGTTATACTTATCATGGGATGGTTCGCCAAAGGGGCTTCAAGTGATGAATTTAGTAAGCAAAGAAATTGAAAATGTAATATTATATCAAAAAATAGATCAAATGAGCCAGTATAGTGAGTTTGTGGTTGAAAATGCTTATTATGAGGAAGTTGTAGCTTTTTTTGATTCAATCAACGGCAAGTGTGAGCCAGTTTATAGTTTTCAAAAAGACAAGGAAATTTTAAAATTAATTGATGAAATTGAGGTCTAAATATGCAAAAAAAATATAAAATTGCTATGATTGGCTTAGGCTCAATTGGTAAAAGACACCTTATTAATATTGATCAGGTACTCAAAAGTAAAGGCGCCGAATACTCAATAGATTTAATTAGAAGGAAAGATAGTAAGTCAATTGATGGTTCATTGATGTCATTAATTACAAATACATATACAGAATATCATAATGTACCAGACGATTATGATATTATATTTATAACTAATCCAACTCATTTGCATTATCAGACGCTCAAAGACTATACGCATAAAGCAAAACACTTCTTTATAGAAAAACCGGTTTTTGATCATGTTGATTTGGACTTGTCGTTATTTGAAAACCAAAACGTCAGGTATGTCGCCTGTCCCTTAAGATACACAGCTGTTATTCAATATTTAAAAAAAAACTTAGATTTAACTACAGTCTATGGTGTTAGAGCAATATCATCTAGTTATTTGCCAGATTGGCGCCCAGACATAGACTATAGAAAGACCTACAGTGCGCATTTATCAAAGGGAGGTGGTGTCTCAATTGATTTGATACATGAGTGGGACTATCTGGTATATTTGTTTGGTAAACCAACTCGCATTCAAAATTATCGTGGAAAATTTTCTGACTTAGAAATTGATAGTGATGATTTGTCGGTTTATATTGCTGAGTACCATGATAAGTTAGCAGAAGTGCATCTAGATTATTTTGGTAGGCAAGCAATTAGACAATTGCAATTATTTGCGAAAGATGTCACAATAGTTGCAGATATTTTAAATAGTGAGATATATTTTTCTAATACAAGACAAAAAATAAGATTTGAGGAAGATAGAAATACTTATCAAATCAAAGAAATTGAACATTTTTTTGATATTGTAGACGGAAAAAGTAAAAATACTAATGATATAACAATGGCGTTAATAACTTTAAAAATTGCCAAAGAGGGAAAACTATAATGAATATATTATTTACAATATGTGGGAGAGCAGGCTCAAAAGGTATCAGAAATAAAAATTTAAAAGAATTTTTAGGGTGGCCACTTCCTTTTTATACCGTGTCAGTAATTGATTTGTTTATCAAAAATAATAGTAAATTTACTTGTGACATTGTTTTAAATACAGATAGTGTAGAATTAATTAATTTATTTAATAGTTTGAACTGTTCAATTGAAGTTATTGAAAGAGAGTCACACTTGGGGCTGGATAATACGCCAAAGGTAAGAGTTATTGAAAATTGTTATTTGATTTGCAAAGAACGTAAAAAAACAGAATATAGTATAGTGGTAGACTTAGATATCACTTCACCTTTGCGGACGTTAAAAGACCTCGAAAATATAGTTGAAAAGAAGTCTCTTTCAGATGTCGATGTTGTTTTTTCAGTGACAAATGCTCGCCGCAATCCATATTTCAATATGGTTATGAAAACGGTTGATGGCTATCGGCGTGTTATAGAATCAAATTATGATGCAAGGCAGCAAGCCCCTGAAATTTTTGACATGAACGCATCAATTTATGCTTATTCGCCACAATTTTTAATAAGTGGTAAGGGTATTTTTGATGGCAAAATCGATATCGTTAAAATGCTTGATACGGCAATATTAGATATTGACCATGAAAATGATTTTAAATTTATGGAAACTATCGCTCAGCAATTATTTGCAGAGAATAAAGGGATGAACGACATCAAAAATAACATAAAAAACATAGTAATTAACAAGTAATATCAATATTTTGGCAATTGGAGTTAAATATGAAAAAAACAGCACTTATGATTATGGTCATAACGCTTTTTTCAAAAATTTTTGGTTTTGCTAGAGATTTAGTTTTATCATTTTTTTTTGGTGCATCTAATATTAGTGATGCCTACTTAGTTTCGCTGGTGGTGCCGAGCGTTATTTTTGGCATTATTGGCACCGGTATTGTCACCGCCTATATTCCAATGCAAAGCAGGGTGATAGAACAGTCGGGAGAAGAAGAAGGCTGTCGCTTTACGAGTAATTTTACCAATATTATCTTTGTCTTTATTACTTTTGTCTTTATCTTAGGGTTGCTGTTTACGGAGCCAATCGTCAAATTATTTGCTATTGGTTTTACTGGTGAAACGCTTGTGCTAGCAGTTAGTTTTACAAAAATCACTTTATTTGGCATGTACTTTACAGCTTTGATTTCAATATTTAGTGGTTATTTGCAGATTAAAAAAAATTATTTGGTGCCAGCACTAATTGGCTTTCCACTCAATACGGTCATCATTGTTTCAATTGTAATAGCCGCTCGTGGCAATTATACTGTGCTTGCGGTTGGTACTTTATTAGCAACTATTTCTCAGTTTTTATTAATGATACCGTTTATAAAAAAAGAAGGCTTTAATTATTCTTTTTTGTTGAGTTTTAAAGATGAAAGGATAAAAAAGACACTTTATATTGCTCTACCTGTCATTATAGGGACATCAGTCAATCAAATTAATGTATTAGTAGATAAAACGATTGCTTCGTCACTTGCAGTTGGTGCAATTTCGGCACTCAATTATGCAGCTCGTTTGAATCTATTTATCCAAGGTATATTCGTGGTTTCAATCATTACTGCTACTTACCCGATACTATCTTCTTATGCAAGCAAAAAAAATTATGAAGCTATTAAAGAAACTTTACGAGAATCAATCAACGCGATTGCTCTATTTGTTTTGCCGATTACTTTAGGGGCATTGATATTTAGTAAGCAAATTATAAACGTATTGTTTGCAAGGGGTGCATTTGATTTTAAAGCGCTTCAGATGACATCTGTTGCTTTGTTTTTTTATGCCTTTGGCATGCTTAGCTTTGGACTGCGCGATGTTTTATCACGTGTTTTTTATGCGTTACAAGACACTAAAACGCCAATGATAAATGCAGCGATTGGCATGGTTATAAATATAGTTTTAAATTTAATATTGTCTAAATACTTGGGTGTTGGCGGGTTGGCGCTTGCCACCTCTTCAGCTGCGATATTTACGACGGTGCTATTATTTATTAGCTTAAGAAAAAAGCTTGGCTCATTTGGAATCAAAGCCATGAGTATTACGTTTTTTAAAATACTTTTCGCCTCATCAATTATGGGTCTGATAGCCAAATTGAGTTTTAGCTATATGGCAGTTATTTTACCAGAAAATATTTCATTTTTAGTCTCTGTGGCAATTGGTGTGGTGGTCTATTTTGTAACAATCTACTTTATGAAAATTGAAGATGTTGATGTGATTATTAAAGCAGTCAAGAAAAAATTTATAACATCTTAAAAAAGACTGAAGAGGGAAATTTTGAGACAAAAAATATATTCATTTATAAAAAATGATGGAATAAAAGCAATTTTATCTTTGTTTATAGTAATTATTGCCTTATTGGTTGGCCGTAATAATTCGCTAGGATATTGGGAAATAATAGATATTAGTATATTTTTTGTTATTTTTGCATCATTTTTTTTAACGATTTTCGGTGGTATAATTGAAAGGAAACTATCAAATTACTTTGAAGATGAAAGAAAGCTAGATGTTAATTATGATAAATTGATAAAGCGGTATCCTATTTTAGAATATGAAAACGGAGAAAAATATGATCCTTTAATCAATTTTTGTTATGATGCAAGAAGTGTTAGCTCTAAAAGGTTATTTCAAAAAAATCAAAAAAAGAACAGCTTGTTTTTAAAGGTTCGGCTTCCTGCTGTCAAATCAGCAAATTTGCTGGGGCGTGAAATTGTTATTAAAGATTCTAAAAAGTATTATGTTTTACCAACAGTTATTGAAGAAAATAGAAATATGCTATTTCGTGCACATGATTCTTCTAATATTTATAATCAACTTAATGTTAGGGTCAAAGATTGGTATCTAGATGGAAATAAATTTTTTATAGAAACAGAGAGGACGACGTATTATGATTCAATGTTAACAAATAGGGCTATGGATTTTAAATGGCAAAGCGGAATGACAAATAGAGACTTTTTTCAATATGGGCCTTTTGTTAAATCTCTTAAAGATTCAAAAATGTCAAATCATTTAGGTTTTAATGGGTTCATCTTATCTGCGGATGGTAAAATACCTTTTGTCAAAAGAAATAATTCAGTTTCAATAGGTAAACGGACTTATGGCGTAAGTGTAATGGCATCGTTAAAAGCTAGATATGCCTTAAACAAAAATGGCAATTTTACAATTAGCGGCTTAAAGAATTCAATATTTAGAGAAATCTTTGATGAACTAGAAATTAGAAAAGAAGATATTGTATCATTCGATTTAAATAATAATTTATTGGCTGCATATAGAGATTTAGTAGAAGGTGGGAAACCTCAACTTCTATTTTTTGCAAAAGTAAAACTTACTAAAGATGAAATTGATAAAAATTTTCAAATAAAATCTAAATCGTTAAAAAAACAACTAAAAAAAGAAAAATGGAATGGTACTTTGAAGCAGTTGCAAGATGGCGATAAATTAATTTGGGTAGATAAAAATGAGATGAAAAATATTATAATAAAACCAGATAGAATAGTTTTTAAAGAAAAAGTTTATAAAGTAATGCCTACAACATCAGTTTCAATAGCGCTTTTTTTAGAAAAATATGACTTTCTTGAAAAGAATGGATTGATATAAGCTTCAGTAATTCATGTAAGCATATTCAAAAAATGTTTCAAGTTTTTGAAGAACGATTAAATTTAATTTGGCGAGAAAGTTGTGTAAATTTAGTCATTGTTTCATTTGTCATCTGTTCTTTCAAAAACTTGAAAATCTTATCGCAATACATTTATTTAAGAAGTTTGAAGATGAGCTTTATTTTTATCAAGATAATATCGAAGTAGATTTTTATTTGCCTATTCAATCTGTAGCTATTCAAGTATGCTATAATTTAATTGATGCCAATACTTATAACAGAGAAGTACAGGCGCTTTGCAAATTTGATAACCTTTTTGCTTGTAAACGCCTTATTATCATCACTTACGATAAAACGGACACATTATTAGTTGATAATAAAAAAATTGAACTAATAGCAGCGTGGCAGTTTTTGTTAACTAAGAATTTTAGTACGAACTAATTATAAATAATTACGAACTAATAATTTTTATATACAATATGTTGTGGAATTAAAACAATATAATACCATATATATGATTTTTGAATACGAAGCAAATATTGGAATTGTTATATCTGGCGAATGCGCTAATGATTATAACAAAATATGCTATAATAAATACAATAAAAACACAAGATATTGCGACTAGGCAATTAAATAAGCGCTAGGCAATCTTAAAATTCAAAGAAAGCTGTTAGGTTTTTATATGGTCACAAAATTTGGTTTAACTAAAATAGAATTATACAAAATCATCGCTTTGCTACAACGCTATGCAAAAGTTATTGAAAAAGCTATCTTATTCGGTTCGCGCGCGCGTGGTGACTATAAAAATGTTTCAGATATTGATATTGCTCTATTTTTTAGAGATAATGGTCAGCAGATAAATAACATTAGAGCAGATTTACAGTCAGAAAACATTATTTATACTGTCGACATTATTGATTATAATAAAGTTGACAATATTATGTTAAAACGTGCAATAGACAGTGAAGGTATATTGATTCTTGAGTCTAATGCAAAAGGAGAAATGATGATGACAAAGGAAAAACTCAAGTATAAATTAGTGGATTTAGATCGTGCGCTTGATAGATTGCAGCAGAGTTTGTTGCGTGATGCTGAACGAGATGACCTTGTGGTAGACGCTACAATTAAAAGGTTTGAATTTACTTATGAATTAGCTTGGAAATTGATGAAAGCATATTTAGAATACAATGGTAATTTAGATGGTAATAGCCCGCGGCGCGCTATTCAAGAAGCGTTTAAAATTGGCATTTTACCATCAGGAGATGGTTGGCTAGAGATGCTGGAAGACCGTAATCGTACAACGCATACTTATGATGAGCAGACGGCTAAAGAAATATATGGGCACGTAAAGTCTAATTATGCTACTTTGTTTCAGAATTTCACTGATAAAATGAGATCGGAATTAGCTGAATAATGAGAAAAGCATATGGTATTGATAAGAAATTGATTGAGTAACTATTTAGCCGCTTGACTGAATAGTTATGCGGAATTAAAATAAAGGTAGCCTCTGGTGACAACCCATCAAGACCGCTATGCGGGTGACAATATCAAAACATTAGAACAAATCACTATGAGTACCTGTTCTAGTCAGATACAAAATCAATTCATCATCTAAAAGTTCGTACACTAATAGCCAATCTGGTGTTATATGACATTCCCTGCATCTTTTATAATTGCCTAATAAAACATGGTCTTTATTTTTCTCTGGCAGTTTTTCGCCATTGGCAAGTTTTCGTATAACTGATTTTATAAGATTTAAATCATAACCCCTTTTTTGAATTTTCTTTAAGTCCTTATCAAATTTTCTGGAAGATTTTATTTTATATTTCATCATTCAATATATCCTCAAATAGTTCATCTACTGTATCATAGCTTTTATATGCGGCTGGATTTTTTTTCAT
>PDWJ01004016.1_pt1 | contig 24584 bp, 25 predicted proteins | sample 1430881 | NCBI WGS metagenome assembly PDWJ01 (sample SAMN01162460, study PRJNA174530) | Oral metagenome, whole genome shotgun sequencing project. | biome: Marine environment; feature: Marine mammal; material: Swab sample of the gingival sulcus; isolation source: swab sample of gingival sulcus...
AACGATACCACCTTTGTCATTGGGAAGGCAGGAATATTGCACTTTACCATCATAGAGTTTTGAGGCATCGTTTGAGGTGATTTTTTGAATTAAATCCAGCGCTTTATCGCCTTTTAAATGAAATTCGCCCATATGTGAGACGTCAAAAACGCCTACACTGTTTCGTACAGCAAGGTGTTCAGCAGTTACACCTTCATATTGAACAGGCATCAGATACCCGGCAAAAGGCACCATTTTAGCCCCTAATTTTTGATGAATTGCAGTTAGTGCGGTATGTTTCATATGTTTAGTTTTTATAGATTTTTAAAAGGACACATGTAACCTTTGATGTTTGAAATAATCATTGCGCTGTGTGTTTAATGATGATTTTAAACATGTCGGTTTCATGTTAAGTATTGTTGAATTATTAATAGGTCACAAATTTAATTAAATAAAAGGCAATACAAGTTAATTTTATGGGTTAATTGAAATTGTTTTATTTTTGGCTGATACTTTAGAATTAAAACCATTAAATGTCTAAAACACCTGCCGAAATATCATTGATGTATCTCAAAGGCGTGGGGCCATCGCGTGGGGAAGCTTTAGCAAAGGAATTAGGTCTGCACACCATAGGTGATTTGGCTACTTTTTTCCCATTCAGATATATTGACCGTACTAAATTTTACAAGATTAAAGATTTACAGGAGACCTCTGCAGATTTTCAAATCATTGGTAAAATCATTGATCTGCGGACAGAAGGAGTCAACCGTAAAGCGAGATTGAAAGCTATTTTCGTCGATGATACGGGGCGTATGGAACTGGTGTGGTTTAGAGGTATCCAATGGATAAAAAAAGCTTTGCAATTACAACAGGATTATGTGATTTTTGGAAAAGTCAACAGGTATAAAGGTGTTTTTACCATGTCGCATCCTGAGATGGAATTGTTGTCGGAGTATAAAAACAACCTGCAATCTGCCATGCAGCCGGTCTATCATTCCACTGAAAACTTACAGAAAAAAGGAATCACCAACAGATTCATGCAGCAGATTATACAAAACCTTTTCAGAACTTATGGCGGCCAGTTTTCGGAGTCATTATCCGGTGAGGTCATTGAGCGTTGGTCATTGATGGGTAAAAATGAAGCATTGTTGCAGCTGCATTTCCCTGAAAATCAGGATTTACTGGCAAAGGCGGAGTTCAGGATGAAATTTGAGGAGTTGTTTTTTATTCAATTACAATTGATCAGTAACAAAATCCTCAGAAAACTTAGGATAAAAGGTTACGTCTTTGAAACCGTTGGGGATTATTTTAATACTTTTTACCATAAACACCTGTTATTTGAACTGACGTCGGCTCAAAAAAGAGTGCTTAAAGACATACGTCATGATATGCACACGGGAGCTCAGATGAATCGTTTGTTGCAGGGTGATGTGGGATCAGGAAAGACTATAGTGGCGGTCATGAGTGCCCTGATTGCTATAGACAACGGGTTTCAGGTCGCCCTAATGGCGCCCACGGAAATTTTGGCTACCCAACACTATAATTCAGTCGCGGCACAACTAAAAGGTATGTCTGTGCGTGTGGACTTACTTACGGGGAGTACGCCGTCTAAAGACCGTAAACGAATTCATACGCAACTGGAAAATGGAGAACTACACCTGCTGATAGGTACCCATGCGCTGATTGAGGATAAAGTAAAGTTTAAAAACCTGGGGTATGTGGTCATCGATGAACAACACAGATTTGGGGTCGCACAACGGGCGAAAATGTGGCATAAAAACACGTTGCCGCCTCATATTCTCGTGATGACGGCAACGCCTATACCAAGGACGCTGGCCATGACTTTTTACGGTAATTTAGACATTTCTGTCATCGATGAATTGCCACCGGGCAGACAACCGATAAAAACATTATGGCGCTCGGAATCTCAGCGGTTAAGGATTTTTAGTTTCTTAAAAAGTGAAATAGCTCAGGGGCGTCAGGTTTATATTGTTTATCCGTTGATCGAAGAATCAGAAACTCTGGATTTCAACAATCTGATGTCCGGTTATGACGCCATCAGCCGGGAATTTCCATTGCCGGATTATAGGATAAGTATTGTTCACGGACAGATGAAACCCGCTGATAAAGAGGTTGAAATGCAGCGGTTTGCCAGTGGGCAAACGCAGATTTTAGTAGCGACAACGGTAATAGAGGTAGGGGTCAATGTTCCCAATGCTACGGTGATGCTTATTGAAAATGCTGAAAAATTCGGGTTGTCCCAATTACACCAGTTGCGCGGACGTGTAGGACGGGGTGGAAAACAGAGCTATTGCATCCTGCTGACCGGTAAAAAAGTGACCAACGATGCTAAGGTAAGATTACATAAAATGGTGGAAACCAATGATGGCTTTAAAATCGCTGAAGCCGATCTGAAACTGAGAGGTCCCGGAAATCTTATGGGAACCCAACAGAGTGGTATTCTCAATCTGAAAATAGCCGATATAGTCAAAGATAAGAGTATCGTACACAGTGCCAGAACGACGGCCTTTGACATTCTCAATGAAGATCCGTATTTGACGCTACCCAAAAACCGACCCATAGCCCGGGCGTATGAAGCGTTAAAAACCAAAACAGGTTCCTGGGGGAGTATCAGTTAAACAAGTGAATGGTTTGAGAGAACCAAATTTTATAAGTGTAAGTAAGTTATTTTTGTGAAAATGAATGCTGTCATATCTAATGTTAAACAAAATAGGTCAACCGACTTTTACAATAAGGTTGCAAACTTGCTGAAAGAGGCTCGGCAAAGCGTTGTCTGTACCGTCAACACAACAATGGTTTATACCTGTTTTGACATAAGCCGAAGGATTGTTGAAGAACAACAACAAGGTAGAGCGAATTACAGGGAGCAACTACTCGAAGGATAATCAATTAGATTAACCAGTGAATATCAAACCGTTTTACCAAGCAGAAAAGAATTAAAACAATTGGTTGAAAATAAGGAGCGTGACTAACCAATATATGACCATTAAAAAACAATAAATACATGAAAGAACACATACTAAGTCAAGTTTACCAAAACCCGGCATTTAAGTCTGATGAATTAGAAAAAATTTTTGACGCACACGATGTCCTTGAATTTAAAAAAGGTGATTATATATTAAAAGAAGGGCAAACGGCTCATGATTATATGATTTTGGTAAAGGGGCTTATGCGGTCTTTTGTGTATGACTATAACGGAGACGATGTAACTACGAAAGTGCTACCGACAGGTATTTAACGCTGATAAAAGAAAAACCGCAGATCATACAACAAGCCCCTTTAAAGTATGTCGCCTCATTTTTGGGTGTTACAGATACTTCTCTCAGCAGAATACGGAAGAATATTAATTTGTAGGCTCTGCTGAAGGACAATATCATGACTCATATTCCTCATTGTAAGCATATCAATAATATTCTATTGTAAAGCGCAAATGTAGAGTGTCGGTGTGTATAAACCCGTATAAATGCTTTTATAACAATGCATTATTGATAGGTTTTGTTGTGCAAAACGCAGTAGTTGTAGTTTGTTTGTTGTGTTTATATGCAATCTGGGTTTGTTTGTAGAAACCCTGTAGATTTCATATATTTGAAAAATCGTAATTTAATCAATAGACTATCTTTTAAAACAATCACTATGAAAACTTCAGGAAAACTTTTGTTGCTCTTTTTTATCAGTTCAATTTTTACAGTCTTTTCACAACAAATAGGTGGAGGAGAATTTGTTTTTAATGAATCTCATGTTCCGTGAGATATATTTATTTGGCCATACAGTTGGAAAATGTTTAATGAAAACGGACTTGAAGTTATTGCAGCAGCAGACGGTCAGATCATATATAAACACGATGGAGAGTTTGATATGAGTTGTTCATTTAACAGTAATCCCTGGAATGCCATTTATATAAGGCATAATGATGGTAGTGTGGCGTGGTATGGACATTTTAAGAGTGGGACTTTAACCACTAAAAACGTAGGAGATACTGTGACAGAAGGAGAATACCTTGGTGTAGTAGGAAGTTCGGGAAATTCTACCGGACCGCATTTACATTTTGAAGTTTACGAGGATGACACTTATGCTTATGATAAATTAATTGACCCGTACAGCGGACCATCAAATAATTGGAATGCTACTTCTTGGTGGCAGTCTCAAAAAATGTTTTCTTAATTAATGACACGGTGCATTTTATTGTCTTTTTAAAAGATCAATTAGATCAAACCGTCGTTTTTAAAGTATACAGACCTGATAATTCATTATTGTTAGACTATCCTCTTGATTTAACTGATGATTATGCGGCTTCTTATTGGTATCTTTCTCAAGTCGTCGATGCCGTAGGACAATGGCGTTTTGAATGTACGCTAAGTACCGGTGAGGTTATGAATCATTATTTTACTGTAGAAAATAGTTTAAGTATTGATGAACATCTTTTAGGAAATGTCAATGTTTACCCGAATCCGTTAAAGGATAACTTATACATCAACTCAGAAATAATGGTCAGCAAACTAGTCATTAGCGATGCTTTAGGCAAACAATTGTTTGAATTCAATGACAGTTTTACCGGAACTAAAAAAATACCCGTAGATTTTTTATCCCAGGGGAATTACTTTTTAACCGTTTTTGATGATAAATCTAATACTGCAACCTTTAAAGTCATAAAAGAATAGTTTTTATTTCAGTCAATGACTGTTATGTAGAGCGCTAGTGATATAAGATAGCTTGCGTTAATGCCGGGCTATTCGACTTCCCGGTTTATTAGTTTCAAGCTTTTATAAATGTTTTTTAGTCTGACAAACTCAAACTTTGCTTGAGTCGTTTCTGCTATGTTTTAACTCATGTAATCATACAAACTATTAGCCCGTCAAAAATATAAATCTACAGTAAAGTAAGATTAAAGCCGCAATCATCTACAGTGTAGAATATATGTTGTTTTGCAAAATTTTTTGTTTTCTTGTCATAAGACAAGTTTTATAATATTAGTTTAACCTAACTTTATCGTATTATTAATCAATTTTTTATAATTATGAAAAACCCTGTACAATGGCTTGAAATAGCTGTCATAGATATTGAAAGAGCAAAAAAGTTTTATGAAAAAGTGTTTGGTCTGGAATTTCAGTTTATTGAAATGCCGGATACTAAAATGTATATTTTTGGTGCCCCGGACATGGAAGATGCAGCGGGATCCGCAGGAAGTTTGGTGCAGTCAGAATATTACAAACCCAGTACTGACGGTACTGTTGTTTACTTCTCGTCAGAAGACTTGTCCATAGAATTAGCCCGTGTAGAAGAAGCAGGCGGAAAAATTATGGTTCCTAAAACAGACATTGGCGAATTTGGATTTTATGCCCATATTCTCGATACAGAGGGCAATAAAATCGGATTGCATTCCCAACAGTAGTAAAAAAAGACAAAATATATGCCGAAGAACAAAAGACCTTTTGGATGAAAAGGTCTTTTGTTTTATATAGTGATGCTCTGATAATAGAATTTAATGATTAAGTCAGAATAAAGAAGTCTTATAAAAAAGGTATTTCATCAAAAACAGAAAAAGTATGTCTTTTTTTGATTTTTATATATACTTAGAAACATAGATTACTCTCAGTAAACAAAGGATTTTTATCTAAAATAGTCACCGGTAAAACTTATAATGTCTATATTTAAAGTCTCAAATTGAGGCAATGAACGCATTTAGAGCATTATTAGACATCATAGGTGGCAATCCGTTTGTTTATTTACCCGATGAAATCCTAGAAAGTATATTCCGCCAAGCAGGTAAACGCAAAGGGCATATTCCGGTAAAAGGAACGGTAAACGGGAAGTCTTTTCGGCAAACATTAGTCAAATACAGTGGTGATTGGCGGTTGTATATTAATATGAAAATGCTCAAAGATTCGCCTAGGAGAATTGGAGAAGAAATAGAAGTAGCAATAACTTTTGACCCAAGCGACAGAACTATTAAGCCACATCCGAACTTAATTAAAGCCTTAAAAGACAATAAAGACGCTCATGCTGTTTTTGAAAAACTATCGCCTTCCAGACAACAAGAAATTGTCCGTTATATAGCCCATCTTAAAACAGAACAGAGCGTTGACAGAAATATTGACAGAGCCATTAACTTCTTGCTTGGCAAAGGCAGTTTTGTAGGGCGAAAAAAACCTTGAAATAAATATGAATACTAAAATAGCAATATTAAGAGGAATCAATGTTGGCGGGAAAAGAAAAATCCTGATGGCTGATTTAAGAACTTTGTGTGAAACCTTAGGTTGGGATAATGTACAGACCTATATTCAAAGTGGAAATATTATTTTTACCGCAGATGCTGAAAACAAGGTGCTTGAAAACAAGCTGGAAAAAGCCATTGCAGAAAACTATGGTTTTGATGTGCCTGTCATTGTTCGAAATGCAGATGACTTTCAAAGGATGGTTAATAAAAATCCGTTTTACAACAACGATGTAGATATCAGTCATTTACATCTCACAATTTTAAAACAACAACCTACAGCAGAGAATACAGACCATATTCAAATGTATAATTTTGAACCCGATAGGTTTGAGATCGACAATCAGGCAGTTTTTGTCTATTGTGCCGGTAAATACCACCAATCTAAACTGACCAATAACTTTTTTGAGAAAAAATTAAAAGTTGGCGCTACCACAAGGAACTGGAAAACCGTTTTAAAATTAGTAGAACTAAGTCAATAGAAAGGCATAACATGAAAACATTGATATTAATTCTTGGCTTGATCAATGGGGGCTATATGTTACTCGATGGTATATTTGTTGTCATAAAGGGTAAATATATCGGTCCGGAAAAACCCGGTCTGTGGTCTATATTATTCGAAAAGTCAGGGGTTGATGTGTTTAAATTGGGGCCGCTTGTTATAGTTTTTGGGGTGATATGGTTAATGTGGGCTTACAGTTTGTGGACCGGTCAGAAATGGGCTTTTCCGTTAGGCGTTGGTGTTTGTTTACTCACATTGTGGTATATACCAATTGGAACATTATTGTCATTAATTATTTTGGCAATAATGATTTTTGCCAGACAGAAAACAGGTGTTTAACAACAATGAATTGTCTGATCAAGAATATTGATTAGAAAAATAATCCGACACAACTTGAATACAAACGTATTGAACACGTTGAGCTAAACAAATAATAATTGCATCAGTTATAAAGTTTAGGGTTGAAAACTCTTCAAAATATATCGGAGCAATTGTGAAAATTAACGGTTTTAAAACTCCCAAACGTTGTGTAGGATATAGTTTACAATATTGGTTGAATTTTAATTCTATTACAGCTAAAATCCGTAAGTCTGACTATAATCTTATCCTTAAACACTTTCTTGTAATTACTTTATTTACAGAGGTGTTTTAGCAAGTTTCTATGAAGTTTGCTAAAATACTTAACGTAGTGGCAGAATCTACAATCGTGAACTCTTCGATTGAATTTACATCCTTTGTTATTATGTTTATTCAGGAATCATTGTTGTCTTTTTTTTTTGTGTTAACTGTTTATTAATAGAACTTTCCATCCCATAATTTATCCCTGAAAACAATGTATCTTTGCGGGTCTTGTTAAGAAATCGGTATTAGGTAAAAACAACGCTGCAGATTGACAGAATATCCCAAAGGCATAAAGTTTAAATACAGTTGGAGAAAATACCAACAACGCGTGCTTGATGAATTGCAAGATCACCTATCTGACCAACACCTGCATGTCATTGCACCGCCGGGTTCCGGTAAAACTGTATTAGGACTTGAAGTGGCTGTCAGGCTTAACCAACCGACTTTAATACTAGCACCGACATTGGCCATCCGGAACCAATGGATACAAAGATTTTGTGAACTTTTTCTTCAAACAGATATAGTCCCGGACTGGATTTCCAGAGATATACGTCATCCGGAGTTTATGACCGTAGTCACTTATCAAGGGTTGCATGCCGCTTGCAATAACCTCAGTGATGAAAAAAACAGTAAAAGTGACCCCGATAAAGAAGGGCAGGCTAAAGGGCGCGCCAATGATAAAGCGTTGGCGGATATTGTCAGAGGGCTAAAAACAAAACAAATAAAAACTATTGTTGTGGACGAAGCCCATCATTTAAAAAATGAATGGTGGCATACACTCATAAAAGTCAAAGAGGCCTTAAAACCGGTTATTGTAGGCCTGACCGCCACACCACCTTATGACGTTACGGCTACGGAATGGCAGCGATATATCGGTTTGAACGGGGTAGTGGATACAGAAATTTCAGTGCCTGAATTGGTCATAGAAGGCAATTTATGTCCACATCAGGATTATGTTTATATCACTTTGCCAACGCCAAAAGAATCCCAAAAAATTCTTGATTACAGACAAAACATAGAAAAGCTTTTTCAGGAGACCAAAGTTGATGAAACCATTGTTCAGGCTATTGAACAACACCCTGTGTGGCAAAATCCAACGGCACAACTGGATTGGATATATTCTAACTTGTCTTATTATTCGGCTTGTTTGGTATTTTTGAAAGCCAATGCCAAAGAAATTCCGGAAATACATCTTGAAATCATTGGCGATAAAACACTGGAGATACCCAAACTTGATTACGAATGGATGGAAATACTCTTAGATTTCTACCTCTATAAGGAAGATGAGTTTTTTATCGCTTATGAAGAGCACCGCATTAATCTTGAAAAACGACTAAAACGATACGGAGCCATCGAAAGACGTCAAATCAAGTTGATGTACAACAGGCGTATAACGGGATTTTTGACGTCAAGTATCAGTAAGCTCAACGGTATTCAGGATATAGTTGACTTTGAGTATAAGCAATTGGGTAAAGATTTGAGATTAGTCATACTTTCAGATTTTATACGTAAAGAGTTTTATGTCAATACACCTGAAAACAACCTTGAATTGACTAAGATTGGGGTTATACCTGTTTTTGAACAGTTGAGGCGTAACAATACAGACCATAAAAAAATTGCAGTGCTTACCGGTTCAATGGTTATCATTCCCGTAAGTGCTTATGCCGCGTTTAATGCAAAGGCGGCAAAATATGGCATCGATAAAATCAGTTTTAGTCCTGTACCTTTTGACGACAAATACATATTAATTAGTCAAACCGAACAGCTCAAACATAGTATTGTACATGTAATAACCCAGATATTCCAAAACGGAGAGATTGAAGTGTTGATAGGGACAAAATCTCTGCTTGGTGAAGGTTGGGATGCACCGGCTATCAATGCTTTAGTTTTGGCGAGTTTTGTAGGTTCTTTTGTGCTTTCCAATCAGATGCGGGGTAGAGCCATAAGAACTCAAAATGGTAATGGCGGTAAAACAAGCAATATTTGGCATTTGGTTTGTTTTGATTCAACCTCGCCTACGGGTGGGGATGATTACAATGTGCTTAAAAGACGATTTCGAAGTTTTGTCGGGGTGTCTTTCAGGGACAATGGTGGTATAGAAAATGGGATAGACAGATTGGATTTACCGTCTGATATTTTCCATGAAGAAGAAGTGGCAAAGAAAAATACTGAAATGTTAGCCTATGCGGGTAACAGAGAAAGTTTAAAACAGCGATGGCATGACGCGTGGTAAAGCTTGTTGATGAAGTCAAAGTGCCATTCCGGAAAGATAAAGATTATAAGAGGGTTAAGTCAATGTATCTCGACAAGACGGTTAAGAATCTTATGGCTACCCTAGGCGCGGGTGTTGTAGGTTTTGGTTTTGAAGGCCTTAAAGGACTTTTCAATAACTTAAAACACATTAGAACTACACGGGATCTATATATTTTTCTTACGGTTTTTGGCGTGGGAGGCATACTTATTTTCGGCAGGCGGACATATAAAGCCTTTAAGTTATACCTCAAATACCGGGACATTTCCAAGGATGTACAGCATATAGGAGAAGCTTTATTACATGCATTGATTAACACGGGCATTATGAGTACCGGTGATTCAGAGCTGGAAGTAAAAACATCTGTTGATGATTGGGGGACGGTTTTTTGTCACCTCAAGGGAGGAACAACGTTTGACCAATCAACTTTTGTCGATGCATTGCAGGAAATTATTGCGCCTGTTGATAACCCCAGATATGTAATCGTGAGGAAAAGCAGGTTTCTGTGGTTTGTAAAACAGAAAGACTATCACGCTGTTCCTGAAATACTCGGTAAAAACAAACGCCTGGCAGAACAATTTAAAATCCAATGGCAACACTATGTTGGCCGTTGCGATTTAATCTTTACCCGGACTATTAAGGGACGAAAACTGGTTTTAAAATCAAGAGTAAAAGCCTTGGCGGCACAGTTTAAAGATCCGGTGGAACGCGTCAACAAATGGAAATAAGGCGCTGTGTTTTATCCTTATAAAGTAGTATTTGACCGTTTTTTGTTCTTTAGAAAATTAAACTTAACCCGAAATTTTCATCGAATTTGGCTTAACACTTCATTTTCAGAAAAAAATGCACTAAATTTGACATAACTTACTTAAACCTCGAATCAATTGGTTTTCAGCTAATCATTAACTTGAATGTTTTTGAAGTTAATCAGAACGGGGTGACCAATAAAATTTATTACTATGGCATTTTACAATTATTTAAAATACGATTTCAGGTCTGTCGCTGACAGGAAATTTGTAGCAGAACGTATCATTAAGCTCAAAAAACAATTAGAAAAGGATGTTCCTCAAAAGGATTTGGAAAGCAATTTACTTATTGGAACGTGGAACATCAGGGATTTTGGTAAGACCAACAGGCGGGGTTTTGGTAAGCGAACGAAAGATAGTCTGTACTATATTGCTGAAATAATTTCCGCTTTTGATATTGTGGCTGTTCAAGAGGTCAATGAATTAGATGAATGGTCAAAAGTGATGAAAATACTGGGGCCTTCCTGGGGGTTTGTGGCTACAGATGTAGCGGATTCAAGAGCCGGTGGTAATGGTGAAAGGATGACCTTTGTGTATGACAAACGCAAAGTCTGGTTTAAGAACATTGCCGGTGAAATTGTTTTGCCCAATAAGCTTTTAATCAGTAAGTCAGAGCTGACATCATCTGATGATAAATTGGTATCCGGCAAACAGTTCAGAAGAACCCCGTTTGTTGTATCTTTCCAGTCGGGTTGGTTTAAATTTGATTTATGTACGGTACACATTTATTACGGCAAAGGTAGTGAGGGATTAAGACAACGGATTAAGGAAATAGAAACCATTGCAAAATACCTCAGTGACCGGGTTGACAAGAAACTAAAAAAAGAGCATGAGGCGACCATACTACTGGGAGATTTTAATATTATCAGACCAGACCACGATACTATGAATGCCTTGGAAGATAATGGTTTTGTAATCCCCAAAAACATAAGGCAAAGCACCTCTAATATTTTAGGCACCAAGCATTATGACCAAATAGCTTTTAAAAGCGACAAAGAAGTTATTGAAAACGTAGAAAGCGAATCTGAAAATAATTCCGGTGTTTTTGAGATTATGAAATCTGTTTTCACAGAGTCTGACGAAGATTTAAAATACTTAAACAACATCTGTTCTTTATAGAAAACGCTTAGTTTTTTGAATAAGCTTTTACATTGATGTGTAGGTGTTTAATTTTATTGTTGTTGTTTTTTTGAGAATCCTTAAATTAGCACAGTTAAAATATGATTTATGAGTAGTTTTAAGGCCGTTGCCATCATAGACGGTAAACAAAGGAATCTTTTAAGAGCTGAATACACGCTCTACAAATTGCGGGATATCACAGGGAACCCGACAACCACAACACGTAAAACGCCTATTTATTTGATGTTTGAATCCACCGGGTTTGATGATGATTTGTATTACTATATGTTTTCGCCCACTAAAAGTTTTAGTGGAGAAATCATATTTTACGACAGAGACCTGTTAAAAACCTTGTTTAAAGTGGAGTTTCACAAAGCCTATATTGTAGGTCTTGAGGAGCGTTTTAACCACAATGACAACTTACCTTTACACATCAATCTGGCGATTACTTGTGGAGCGATTAAAATAAGGGATGTAAAAAAGATAGAAAAATGGGTGCTTGAAGATCCGTTTAAGGAAGTTGCACCTACGGTATTGGAACAGAAAAATCCTCAGGTATTAGAGTGTTATTACACAGATCTGGACGGGAATAAAGAAGCTGAACCTCAAACAGGTGAAGAAATCTATGTGGTGTTAAAAACCCAGGATTATATAGGAGAAACGATTGATATAGATCTCAGTAACCATACCAAGGACTTTATGTATAAAGACGAAGTAATCAAAGACGATATTATCAAAGATTTTGAAGTCACAGCTGATACGCATAAGATAAAACTGACAGTAGTAGCCCAACAACCCCAACCTCTAAAAGCAAGCTAAACGATTATGGCAAGATTTGTAGTAACACCAGAAAACACCTTAAACATACAACACAGACGTGTTTTGAATGCGTATTTTGCAGAACGCAAAAAAGATGTCATAGAATACGAGACCACCCAAGACACCTATACCGTAAAAAAAGGTGACTATTTAAGTAAAATAGCCCAAAAGAAAAATACAACAGTTGCTAAAATAAAGCAAGACAACAACCTCACCAGTGATAATATAAAGATTGGTGATACCTTAACCATAAGTACTTAAAAGGAAAAAGGACGTCAGGTAAGCTTTGAGCAAATTAACGAAGCCAGTTTAGGTGATGAGGTCTATGTGATTGTAAAAACACTAAACTTACAAGACCAAACCATATGGCTAAATGTCAAACAAGGTTAAACAGAGCAACCGGATATCGAAACTGATAGACAAGGGGTAATGTTACAACATGATAAAGGAGAGCGTACCAGAGCTGAAGCTGTTGTAGGGGCTTTTGCCAAAGATGAACAAATCACCAATAAAGATGATTTTAAAGATTGGGCTATATTTAAGTTTATATTGGGCGGTAAAGACACCAAAAGGGAGCAAGAAGTGTTGGAAAAACTGACCGATAAAAAAGCTTATGTTTGCTTATTAGTTGATGCAAGTACACCCAACAATATAGAAGTAGGCTATAATGGTCAAAACGAAGATGAAAATGGGGAATTAGACCAAAGATCTACCCCTAACCGATGGTTGGATATTGAGGGCAAATGGTTTGAATTGAAGAAAAATCATGCCCCTTGGATGGAGTTTGCTAAAGAGCATATAGGTTTATATGAAGATGAGAGTTCAAAATCAAACCCAATAATTAAGGAATGGATAGACAACCATAATTCTGATTTTAATCTACAAGGAAAAGATAGACCTATAACATCAGATGATGACCCTTGGTGTGGAATTTTTGTTTATAATATGCTTAGGTTAGCAGGAATTAAAGTAGAAAGAGGAAGTTCTTGGGAATACCCTTCCAAAGCAAGTTTTTTTAAAGATAATTGGAAAAACTCAAGGGTTATTACTAAACCTCAATATGGTGCCATTGCCAAGATGAAATGGTCTCATGTAACCTTTATTTATAAATTTGATGATGAATTTATTTGGGTATTAGGTGGAAATCAAGCAGAAAATGGTGCTGCCATTAGAGATGGCGTTAAAGTTAATATAGTAAAATATAGAAGAAATCAAGTGCAAGAATTAATAATGCCCTTAGGTTATTAAAATTAAATTATGAAATATATTATAATTGGTGCTTTGCTATTTAGTATGGTAGGGTGTTTTCAAAATACGAAAAACCAGAATAAAGAAACATTTAATACTCAAAAAAAATGTAATAGTAAATCCTTTTTTTTATTAGAAAATGAAGTTTTTAGGGAAAAGTTTTTACACAAAGTTGATTCTCTAATCGCCATACAATACCCTAATGGAAAAGTTAAAACCAGTGTTGATATTACTTCTGATATGTTAGTTAAATTTTTAAAAGATATTGATAAAAATACATTTTTGAGGACTAATAATTTTGAGAAAAAATATGATAATCTAAAAAACACTAACGGGATAAAAAAGTATAGATGTAGTATAGAATTTTACCCTATGGAATGTGGGTACAGATTTGTTTTGAGTAGTTTTATAGAAACAAAAGAGTGGTTTGATGAAACGAGTACCATTTACTCATTTTCTATTATTAATGACAAAATAATTAATTTTGCAAGACAAGAAGCAGGCTAACAAAAATTTAAAAAGCCTATTTATATTTATTAGTAGATGCTCATACTCCAAACAATACAGAAGTTGCTTATAACGGAGCAAACCCAGATAAAAACGGTGAATTAGATAAAAGAACTACACCAAATTATTGGTTAGATATGGACGGTAAATGGTTTGAGTTGAAAAATAAGCAAATAGCACCTTGGATGAAGTTTGCAATGGAAGAATATGAAAACTATAAAGAATTTAAGGAAAATGAATCTCCATTAAAAGAAAAGATTATTGACTACTATCACAAATCGACGGTTTTAGGTAATATTCATTATGGAACTGATAAAGAATGGACTGAACAGGTATCTTGGTGTGCCTCTTTTGTAAATTGGTGTTTTGAACAAACAGATAACTATAAAGGAACAAATAAAAAACCAAATGCTTTTTATAACTCTAAAGCTTATGCTTGGAAACACGAAAATTGGGAGCATGGCGAAAAAACAGAACCATTTTATGGAGCTGTAATCGTAACTAATTTTTCACATACAGGTTTTGTTGTAGGAAAAACAGAATCAGGTAGAATAGTAATCTTGGGAGGCAATCAAGATGGAGCTCAAAAGAGGTCTTTAAGAGAAAGAATTTGCTACACTTCAGTTGATGAAAGTGATATTATATCTTATGCTAAACCAAAAGGTTATATTCCTGATGAATCGGAAAAAGAATTGGCAATTATTGACATTAAAGCAACAGATAACTTTTTATCAACTCGATAGGACATGAAAACTCATAGAATTATAATATTATTATTGATAATCATTAGTTGTAATACCAAGAAAAAGTCTGAAAATACAACTAAACAAATCATTCAGATGAAGCCATCACTAGAAAAAACAGATCAAAAAACAAATGTAAAAGAGGTATTAGTTTATGATACTATATGGCAGGATGGTTTAGGTAAAAATAACTTTAAAGTCCTTAAACTAATAAATGATAATTATGAAGAAGAACTGAATGTGAAAATAATATTCAATCTATCAAACGATAAAGGAGAAGTTAAACTTTTAGATTCTATCTCTGATTGTCCAGTAGAATTTCATTTGAATTTTATTAAGGACAGCTTTACATTGTTAGACAAGAATTATAATAATCAAAAGGAATTGCTATTCGCTTATGTTTATACATGTAGAGGGGATATGACTGGCGATACTTTAAGAGTAATAGGTATAGAGAATAATAAGTTGTTCAATATTAAAGGCATTAGAACAAATATAATGGATGAAATGATTGCCGAACATGAGAACAGAAAGTATTCAAAATTTGGTCAAATAACGGAAAAGATTATTCCTAAACATATAGAGGAAGATGCCATTAAACTATGGTTAAAATATTCTGAAGAGAATAACGTAAAATCAAGACAAGAAGTAAATGGTTATTATGAAAATAATTTTTTAAAATGAGGAGTATTATATTTATAACCTTATTAATGGTTCAGATAAAACAACATAATTATGAGAAATGTATTATTAATAGTATATTTTATTTTGCTATCTGTCGGTTGTATAGATAACAAATCTACTCAAAAGACTATAAGAGATAAGGTTGACTTAACTAAAACATTTACAGGTATTGAACAAGAGGGGGATACTGTTAAGATAGAATTGTTTGTTGAAAATTTTATAACAAATTTAAATGATTACGATGAAAAAGAACTTTCTGAAAAATTTAACTATCCAATTGCAATGTTTGAATTTAGTTTTAAATCAAAAGAAGAATTTATACAACAATGGCATTTAGATGATAGATTAAAGAATTATTTAAGTTTAGATATATATGATGAGAATGATCAATACATTGGCAGAAGTGATATAGAGAACACTAAAATTTTCTATTTAAAAGGGAAAAAAAGTGTTGCTCAATTCGGCATAGGTTCAGGTTTAATTTTTAATGTTGATAAAATTAAAAATGAGTTGAAGCTAAGTAAATTAGATGTTGCAGATTAGCTTTCTATATTAAACAACAAATCAAATTTATTTATGCTGAACTGACTTTAACACCTTTTTCGATACTATCCCAAAAAGTGTGTAAAGTAAGTTTTTATTTTTTGTAATAAAATTCTAAAATATTTTGTGTTTTAAAAAATATTATTTACTTTTACCCATATAATCATAAAGATATGTTGCAAAATTTGAATCATAATCCATCTAATTCTAATTTGAATAATAGTTTCAAATAAGAAAGGTTATGTTTTAATTTTACACTTTAAATAAATGACAAATACAAAGCCTTTCAAACACGAAAGGTTTTTTTTATACAGTATACCAAACATGAGATTAAGAATATTTAATAATACCAATACTAATAATAATTTGAATAATAATTTTATTCGGAAAAGGAAGATTATGATATATTTTTAATTGCAAAAATAGTCCAAACCATAAGCCTTCCTTTTACGGAGGGCTTTTTTTATAACTTAAAAATCAGAAACAATGAGAACAGACATTTTAGAACGAGAACAACAGATTAGTTTTGTCAAAGACACCTTTCAACAAGCGTTGTCAAAACAGTTAGAGTTAACAAAAGTATCGTCCCCGATAGCAATCATGCACGGACAAGGAATCAATGATGAATTAAATGGTGTAGAACGTTCCGTTCAATTCCCCATTAAATCCTTGGGTGATAAAAATGCTGTTATCGTTAATTCATTGGCCAAGTGGAAAAGACTGAGGTTACATGAATTAGAAGTCGGAGAAGGTAAGGGGATTTTAACGGATATGAGAGCTATACGCCCGGATGAGGACTACAGCGATATTCATTCTATTTATGTGGATCAATGGGACTGGGAGAAAGTTATGCCACAGGATCAAAGGACGATAGCTTATTTGAAAAGTGAAGTATTGAAAATCTATGAGGCATTAAAACATACAGAACAATCAATTTCTGATACATATAGTATAGAATCTACGTTGCCGGATACCATCACGTTTATTCAAGCGGAAGAATTGGTGGACAAATACCCTGATTTAAGCCCGGCAGAAAGGGAAAATGCCATTACTAAACAGTATGGTGCTGTTTTTTTAATGGGGATTGGCGCTCAATTGAGTAACGGTGAAGCCCATGACGGTCGCGCACCCGATTATGATGATTGGAGTACAACCAATGAAGAACAGTTTCAAGGGTTAAACGGTGATATTTTATTGTGGAATCCTGTCTTACAACGCGCGTTTGAAATTTCATCTATGGGTATTCGGGTGAATAAAGAAGCTTTAGAAAAACAGCTGGAAATTCGCCAACAGACCTCTAAAAGAGATCTGAAATTTCACAAAATGGTATTATCAGAGCAATTGCCTCAAAGTATCGGTGGCGGGATTGGTCAATCGCGGATTTGCATGTATTTTTTACAAAAAAAACATATTGGTGAAGTACAGGTGGGGATATGGGAAGACGATGTCAGGGAGCAATTAAAGACTGAAAAAATATATTTATTGTAAGATTTGCCAACCTTATGGATTATATATGATGTGACACTTTTTATTTGATTTTGGTCTGAATATGTGTTTGCAGGTGACATGGTTTGTAGGAGAAGTCCTTATTTAATTTGCTGTTTTAGTTTTTATTTTACGTTAAAAGAGTTAAATTTGCATAATGATGATTAAGAACGTTAGATGCGGTTTGAAAATTCCGGTAGTGTATTATTTTGCTATTGGGGTGAAATAGACAAAGAATATAGATGTTAATTTGATAGACAGTATTTTTTACCCTTCTTAATTAACGCAATATAAAGAAACTTTAAAGTGGAGACCAGCAACCACTCAAACAAACGGGGTGTAACTGAAAAACCTTAAGAGTAGGGATCATTAATTTAAAGTTATTATTATGAATTGGTATTTAAAAGTTTTAAAACAGTTTGCTGACTTTAACGGAAGAGCAAGAAGGAAAGAGTATTGGATGTTTGTTTTGTTTAATTTGATTTTTGCTATTGTTGCATCGATGATAGACAATATTTTGGGATTTAGCTTTAAGGGTGTGCCTTATGGCCCCTTATACATTATATACGCATTGGCGGTTTTAATTCCCGGAATAGCGGTTGCTGTACGTAGGCTTCACGATATTGGCAAAAGCGGTTGGATGATTTTAATTGCCTTTATACCTTTTATTGGTGTGATATGGCTCTTGGTTTTATTGGTAACAGACGGTAAACCAGGGTCTAACGAGTATGGAGAAAACCCAAAAGAAATGACTGTATAAGGTAACTGATTTACCCATACATTTTATACTTTAGCGACTAAAATGCTATTATTTCAAGCATTTTAGTCGCTATTTTAGTATTGATCATGTTGAAAAATTATCTTTGTAGAATATTGTACATCTGCTGGCAGCGGTATGTGGTTTAAATATTGATGTTTCAGATTTCTACAACGAATTGACAAAGTCAGTATTTGTATTTTAAAACCGGAATTAAACATTGAAAATATTAAGCCAAATAATTCTTTTTGTAGTACTGACTGTAATCACTCAAATAGGCGGAATTATCTATCTGATAAGTTTGATTTTGGCGAGAAGATGGCAGACTAAGCTGAAGTTTAAAACGTTGATTGTTTTTACAGGCATTTATGCATTATCGACAGCTATTCTCGTGCCTTTAACGGCTCCAATGTTTGGCAGAGAAAAAGTAAAACATTCTGACAATATTAAACCGGCTAATTATATGACCGTTTTGTTGAACAGAAATTATGTGACGCCAAAACTCAATGATTTACTAACCCGGGCAGCCAAAGACCTCAAGGGAACAGAGATCAGTATCCATTATTTAGATGCTAATTTTCCTTTTATAAACAAGTTTCCATTACTGCCGCACCTTAGCCATAATGATGGTAAAAAGATAGATCTAAGTTTGATTTATGAAACTGAAGACGGCGTAATTACGGACAAACAAAAATCGGTAAGCGGTTACGGGGTTTTTGAAAATCCAAAAACAGGGGAATTTAATCAAATAGAAAACTGTATAAAAAAAGGTTATACACAGTATGATTACACTAAATACCTTACTTTTGGAACAATCAATCACAGGTTGAAGTTTTCAGAAAAGGGTACGCGCTTACTGATCAAAAGTCTGTTGACCAGTAAAAATTTAGGGAAGTTATTTATTGAGCCGCATTTGAAAAAGAGAATGAATTTAAACGATCACAGAATAAGGTATCACGGTTGTAAAGCAGTAAGACACGATGACCATATCCATATTCAACTGAAATGATAATCAATACACAATAATATACAGCTAAAAGACAGACGCTATGTATTCAGCGTTTATCTTTGTTACATCATTAAAACACACTTGACAATGGATCAGGTCAACATCACATCATTTACCGTTATCGGTATTGCAGTTAAAACCACCAATGCCAATGGACAATCTGCTAAAGATATTGGCGCTTTATGGCACCAATTCATGTCAGAAAAGGTATTGGATAAAATCCCCAACAAAACAGACCATACAATTTATGCAATATATACCGATTATGAAGGCGACTACACCCAGCCTTTTACTACTATTTTAGGTTGCCGGGTTAAGAACACTACTGTTGTTCCGGAAGGTATGCTCGCTAAAACTATTAAAGGAGGCACTTACACCAGGTTTACAGCCAAAGGTGATCTGACCCAAGGCGCTGTTTACAAAACATGGGCGGAGATATGGCATGCTGGTTTAGACCGGTTATATGCTACAGATTTTGAGGTCTATGGCGATAAAGCCCAAAACCCTACAGCGGCTGAAGTGGAAATATTTGTTGGTATTAATAATTAATTATATGGGTAAATTGAAAATAACGACAAGTCCGGAATTCGACGCAAAATTTGCTACTTATCCAGCCGCAGTCCGGGATAAATTAGAGTGCTTAAGAGCCTTGGTCATTGAAACAGCCCGGGAAATACCGGAAATTACAGCTGTAGAAGAAACTTTGAAATGGGGAGAACCGAGTTTTCTGACTAAAACCGGAAGTACCTTACGTATAGATTGGAAACCAAAGACCCCTGACCAATACCGGATGTATTTTAATTGTTCAACAAGATTGGTTGAGACTTTTAAATTGGTATTTGGGGACACATTTGAGTACGAAAAAAACAGAGCCCTGATTTTTCAAATTGATGAGGATATCCCTGTGGCAGCATTGAAACAATGTGTCAAGGCATCGTTATTATATCATTTGGTAAAGAATGATTTGACTTTGGGTATTTGAGGTGTTTTTTTTAAGTAAATCAGTTTGATGTGTGTTACCTTGATTCTGGTTGGATCAATCCATATTTACCCATAAAAAGATATAGTATTGTTGTAAATTCCAACGAAAGATAATAACATTACGTCTTTCATTATTAGTTATGTAAATCGTACATTGAGTGTCTGTGTTCTGATGCCAAAGACGCCAAAAGCTCATAAAAAGAAAAATAATGCTAAATTTGACCTCAAGCCTAAGAATGTTTGATCCTTGTGAAATCGATTAAGGGATACTGATATTTGATATTAGGCAGTTAATAAGAATTCAAACTTTATAATCGGAATAAACTAAATAATTAATGAAAGGATTCAGAAAATATTTTTTAGAGTTTTTGATGTTGTTTTTAGCGGTTTTTTTAGGATTTATTGCTGATAATTTTCGGGATAGAATTACAGAAAAATCAAGGGAAAAAGAATATGTTCGGTCACTTGTTGACGATGTACAAATAGACAAAATAATTATTGGTGACGTCATCAAGAACAATACTATGAGGATGGCATATCTTGATACACTATCTGATGTATGTTTCAATTATAATCCAAAAATTAAAGACTACAAGGTGTTGTATAAATACTATCCGATAGTAATTGTACGACCTGATTTTTTTATTCCCAGTGAATTTACAATGTTACAATTGAAAAATGCCGGTGGCATGAGGACTATTCGCAACAAAACAGCTGTTAGAGCTATTTTGAAATATGAATTACAAAAGGCTATGATTTTCAATCAACAAAAGTATTATGAGAATTATCAAAACAGCGCTATACAAGTAGGCGTTAAAATTTTTAACCACAAGAGTGTAGTGGGAGCAATTTATATGCAAAGGAATAAAGACACCTTAAACTTAAAAGACCTTAGTTTTAATTTGATACGCACGGACAAAGAAATAATTTCACAATTTGGCAATGAAGTTATTATGTATAAAGGAATAGTGGATTACTATAATAAACTTTTAGAGGAGACAAATAAACAAGCTGATACATTGATTTTAAAACTTAAACAAGCGTATAGAATTGATTAAAGTCGCCTTATAGTTTTCAAGCTTCAAAAGACTGCGACTTATTGATTCTTATAGTCCGGGTAGAATCCACGGTTCATTATTTGCTCAGCTGTTAATCAGCAGGTCAAAGATAAATCTTATCTTTGTGTCACAAGATTAACAATTATGAAAATTCTCAATGCATCTCAGATAAGGGCTACAGATCTGGAAACGATTGCCATTCAAAAGATTAAATCCATAGAACTTATGGAGCGGGCGGCTATCAAGTGTTTCGATTGGATTGATGATAAGGATGTAGTAATGGAAGAACAGTCCATTCATATTTTTTGTGGCATGGGTAATAATGGTGGAGACGGTTTGGCATTAGCGCGATTGCTCAGCCTTGAATTTTATGATGTAGAGGTTTATATTGTACATTTTTCTGATAAAATGTCAGATGATTTTATTACCAATTACAACCGCTTGGAAGAATTTGAAATCTACCCTCATTCCATACATTCTGCAGAAGACTTTCCTGATTTGGACTATGGAGATGTTATTGTAGATGCTATTTTTGGTACAGGGTTGACCAAAGCGCCCTACGGCTTTACTAAACAATTGATACAGTTGTTTAATACGCTTGATGTGTTGACTATTTCCATAGATGTCCCTTCCGGATTGTTAATAGACCGGCCGGTTCAAGACAGAGAAGCTGTAGTCAGTGCTAGTGTGGTCCTGAGTTTTCAAATGCCTAAATTAGCATTTTTACTACCCGACAATAAGGAATTTGTGCATAATTTTGTGTTGCTTGATATTGGGTTGGATCGCGATTTTATCGAGTCTATGGAAACCCCTTATGTTTATACAGATCAAATAGAACTCCTGTTGGGTTTTAAAAGGCGTCAGAAATTTTCACATAAAGGTACCTATGGACATGCCATGATTATGGGTGGCAGTTTTGGGAAAATGGGGAGTGTGTTGATGGCTTCACGTGCCGCTTATAAGGTGGGTTGCGGTTATGTGACAGCCTATATTCCTAAATGTGGTTATACCATATTACAAACAGCATTACCGGAAGCAATGGTGGAGGTTGATGCGGAAAACGCATTGGAATATTTTAATTATAACGCAAGTGTAGGTGCGCTGGCAATAGGGCCGGGTTTAGGCACTGCAGAGAAAACCATAGAGGGCTTTGCCAACTTTTTGAGCACCAATACCCAGCCTTTGGTTTTAGATGCTGATGCATTGAATATATTAGCCTTACGTAATGATTTATTTCAATACCTCAATGAAAAGACCATACTGACCCCGCATCCGGGCGAGTTGGAACGACTGATTGGACGTTGGGGGAATGATTATGAAAAACTGGAAAAAGTCAAGCAGTTTTCTTTAGATTACCACTGTGTGGTGGTGGTCAAGGGTGCGCATACAGTAGTGGTCAATCAGGGGCGGTTTTATTTTAATAGTACGGGTAATGCTGCTCTGGCAAAAGCCGGTATGGGTGATGTCCTGACCGGAATGATTGTAGGGCTATTGGTTCAGGGTTACACACCTGAGTATGCGGCACGCTTAGCAGTGTATTTACACGGCTTAACGGCAGATATTTATACAACTGTCCAAACTCCTGAAACTTTTATGCCTACAGATGTGGTCAATTTTCTACCGGGGGCTTTTAATCATTTGGTTAGTCTTATTGATCGCCCTGACATAGATGATGATTTGGATTTTGACCATTCTGAGTTTTTGGATGAAGATGATAATTTATAATATTAGCGTAAGATGACTAAACTTTCAGTTGAACAATTAAAGCAAAACTTTACAGGTGATTTAGCCTTTGACCGCTTGCATCAGACTATTTATGCTACAGATGCTTCGGTTTACAGGATGTTGCCTCTGGGAGTGGCTTACCCTAAAGATATTTCAGATATTCAACACCTGATTGCTTTTGCCCGCGAAAACAGTATTACGCTAATCCCCAGAGCTGCCGGAACATCACTAGCCGGTCAATGTGTAGGGGAAGGATTGGTAGTGGATATATCGAGATACTTTACGAGAATTGGTCATTTGGACAAGAACCGTAAGACCATTACTGTGCAGCCCGGTGTCATACGTGATGAACTCAATGCTTTTTTAAAACCTCACGGTTTGTTTTTCGGACCCAATACCTCGACAGCCAATCGTTGTACCATCGGTGGTATGGTAGGTAATAACTCTTCCGGAACTACATCTATTAAATATGGTGTGACACGTGATAAGCTTATTGGTGTCAAGGCGGTGATGAGTGACGGTTCACTGGCTGAATTTACGAATCTGTCCAAAGAAGAATTTAAGCAAAAAACGACGGGTGAAACTTTAGAAAATAAGATTTACAACAGTATAGATACTTATTTGTCCCGTCAGGAGGTCAGGGATGAAATCGTCAATGAATTTCCAAAGCCTTCCATCCATCGTAGGAGTACGGGCTATGCCGTAGATGCATTGGTCGATACAGATGTATACACCAATAGTACGCATCAATTTAATTTGTCAAAGCTGTTGTGTGGTAGTGAGGGAACTTTGGCTTTTTCCACAGAAATTACATTACAATTAGACGACCTTCCGCCACAGCATACCGCTATGGTGACAGCTCATTTTACAAGCGTTCAGGAGAGTTTACAGGCGGTCTTAGTAGCCATGAAGCATGATCTTTATACTTGTGAGCTCATGGATAAGACAATCTTAGATTGTACGGTCAATAACCGTGAACAGACTAAAAACAGGGCGTTTGTAGAGGGAGACCCTCAGGCGATTTTGATGCTTGAATTAAAATCTGATGATCAGGAGACGCTTGACAATCAAGTGATACAATTGATAGCCGATCTTAAAACCCACGGGTTTGGCTATGCTTTTCCGGTCCTAAGAGGAGAAGACATCAAGCGTGCTTTGACCTTGAGAAAGGCAGGTTTAGGTTTGTTGGGTAATATCATCGGTGATGATAAAGCAGTGGCATGTATAGAGGATACAGCAGTGGAATTGAGTGATTTACCGGATTTTATTGCCGAGTTTACGGCAATGATGAACAAATACGAGCAGAAAGCTGTGTATTATGCCCATGCGGGAGCAGGAGAATTGCATTTACGGCCTATCCTCAACCTTAAAAAAGAGGCTGATGTGGTATTGTTCAGAACCATTACGACAGAGGTGGCTCAATTGGTGAAAAAATACCGCGGGTCATTCAGTGGCGAACACGGCGATGGTATTGTAAGAGCTGAATTTTTACCTGAACTCATAGGCGAAAACAAT
>PDWJ01001820.1_pt1 | contig 24574 bp, 18 predicted proteins | sample 1430881 | NCBI WGS metagenome assembly PDWJ01 (sample SAMN01162460, study PRJNA174530) | Oral metagenome, whole genome shotgun sequencing project. | biome: Marine environment; feature: Marine mammal; material: Swab sample of the gingival sulcus; isolation source: swab sample of gingival sulcus...
TTCGCTAAAGCCTGTTTGTGCCCCCGGCATCTTGCTCAGGACCTTGCCCGTCTTGTGCACCCAGCAGCGCTGATGCCTCGTGCTTGGAAACACCTGATCGAGCGCCTTCCAGAAGCCCAGGGCGCCATCCGCGATCGCCAGCGAAGGGGCGTGCTAGGGCCCACGAGCTTTCAGATCTAGCAGCACGTTCGCCCGCAGTGTCCGCATCGCCGGTCTCAGCCTCTACGCCGGCCCCAGGATCGCCCCCTGCGCCGAAGAGCACCGCGAGCGCCTCAGAAGCGAAGGGCCTTAGGCTCCGTCGCCCCGTCTTTTCGGACCACGATCCGGACCGGCTGGCCGACCGCCTCGCCCTGGAAGCTGAACGACAGTCCCACGCTCGTCCAGCTGCGCAGCTCGCAGGCGTAGCGTCCGGGCGCGAGCTTCGTTTTGATCTTCCCGTCGACCACATGGACGGCGGCGACGAAGTAGCCCTTCGGCTGGCGGCTGGTTAGGCGGTAAACGAAGACGCCGAACTGCTGAGCCCATCCCCAGCTCGTCTCTGTCCCCTCGCTGTTCTTACGCAGATGGCTCGACTCGACCGGAATGACGAGCGAGCGTGTGGGGTGCGGCTGCAGTGCCCCCAGCTCGACACACTCGTTGTGCCCCATGACGAACTCCCGTTCATCGAGGATCTCCCAGCCGCTGAGCAAGCGGAGCACCCACGTGCCCTCGCCGATGCCGCCGAATTTGATCCGGCCTTCGGCGTCCGGCGTCGCGGCCAGTGTGGAGTAAATGAGGCCCGCCGACCATTCGGACCAGAAGACGGGGTTCTCTCGCGCAACGTCGCTGCGGAAGAGATAGGCCTTGGCACCCACAAGTCGTCGGGCCTCCCAGCGGTCAGGGTCGTAGCGAGCACGAACGACTCCACCCGGCAGCTGGAAATCCTGCACTCGCTCGGCACCTCCCGCCGCGACCTGCACGGTCACCGGCGAGCTGCTCACAGGGCTCTTGGGAAGCCGCACTCGCAGGTCATAACTGCCAGGCTCCGACGCGAAGAAGGTGTAGCTGCCATCGCCACTCGTCGTCGCCCAAGTCACGAACTTGTGGGCGTCCTCTGCATCGAAGTTGGGCGCCAGACTCGGGAAATCCGGACATGGAAGCTTCTGCCCGACCGGCACGGCGAACACGATCGCACCGGCCGCTGGCTCATTTCCACGAAGTACCCTTCCTCGGAGCTTTCCCAAGGGAGGATGCTCCAGGAGCAAGCGATGCTCAGATCCGGGCTCCAGCCGAATCTGCTTCTCCACGCACACGCCTGTCCCGTCCCCAAGGAGCGGACGAGAGAAGGCGGATCCGTTGGCGGCCAGGCGGTCAAAGCGGTTCCGGTACCCGATGCGCACGATGTAGTCGCCTGCCGCGACCCCATCGATCCGGAAGCGCCCCCTTGCATCGGTACGAGCCTCTCTCTTGCGTGCTGGCCCGGCGGCGCCCCTCGCCTGTGGCTCGAGCATGACCAGAGTCGCAATCCGGTAATCGGCGCAGGGACCAGTGAGGCGGCCGACGAGGCTAGCTGCGCGGGTGACCCGCAGCTCGACGCGGGCTGGCACTTCCTCGGCCCTAAACACCCGCGCATCCGGCACGTGTCGATCACCACCTGCCGCCAGCGCGAGCGCCTCCCCTGCCGGATACGTCAGCCAGGCACGCCCATTGGCATCTGTGCGGATCCTCTCGAGGCGTTCGGCCTCATCGTTGTAGAGAATCTCGCGAGCCAAGGTCGGGCTCATCTTCGCGTAGCGGCGCGGGTTCTCCGCAATGAGCGGATCACGCACGACGCGAGCATCCGCCACCGGTTCGCCTCGCTCGTCTCGGACGACGACCTCGACTCTCGCAAACGGCTCGAGCGTGATCTCGACTTCCGGGTGATCTGGCGCGAAATGCAGCTCTGTGGAGCCACGACCGAGCCCAAGACAATGGGCCGAGACGAGGTAGCGTCCGGGCTCGAGGCCCAGGATCTGGAAGCGCCCCTCGGCGTCCGTTTCGTAACGCTGGTAGAGAGGCGAGCAATGCTCGATCTCCTCGCCCTCGGCCGCCTCGATCTCGACGGTCGCTGCCCGGCCACCCAGCCCCAAGACACGACCCAAGAGCGGTGTCGTCCGCTGCAGCCGGAGCAAGGGGAAGCTCTTCGCATCGAAGGGCTTTAGGACCGCGGGCACGTACCCTTCGCAATCCGCACGTAGCTCGCCGACCAAGCGTGGGGCGCCACGCAGCTCGAAGCTGCCGTCCGCACGCGTGTGGGCCGCCCCCCGGAGATCGAAGGAGCCGTGGCCACCCCGAGACGCGGCCACGCGCGCTCCGGAGATGGGGGCACCGTTCACGGTGATCACACGGCCGCGAATGACCTGGCCGACACGGAGCTCGACGTCCCCCATCTCGAAGCGTGCGCCCTCCTCGAGTTCGAAAGACTCCTCCCGGTTGCCGTGCTCGGGCGACTCGAAGCGCAGCTTTCGGTCCCCAGGCCCGAGGCCGTCGATCTCGAAGCGGCCTTGGGCATCGGTCCGCACGCGCAGGTCGGAAAGAGGATCCTCCAGGTCCACGATGTCGGTTCGAAAGCTGCTGCCGAACTCAGAACTCCGAGACACGAAGACGAGGATTCCGGGTAGCGGCCTCTTCTCCTGGTCGACAACACGACCGGTGACGGATCCGGTCCGAGGCACATGGATGTCGCCCAGGTCGCGAGGCCCGGCCCCCCGAAGGGCCCCGAGCCGCTGGCTCCAGCCATGGGGAATACCAGGACCGGCGAGCGTCAGCCGGACAGAGCCCCGCAGCTCGTCGAAGCAGGCGACGACGCCATGCCGGTCGCTCGTCAGACGCAGCTCCCGCGGCGCCCCGGTGACGCCGCGCCGCAGCCGCAGGGTCGCGACGACTCCCGAGAGCGGCTGCCCTCCCTGCAAGAGCCGGAAGCGGAGCCGTGCTTCGTCCGTGGAACTGCGCAGTCGCTCTGGCGCTGCGGCGCCCTCGTCGCCGGGAGCCTCAGACTCCGGCTCCTCCTGTCCTCGCGTCGGGAGATCGATCGGGGATGTCTCGATCGCTTCTCCGGCGCCGCCCGAGGCTCCAAGCTCCCCAGATGGATACCCAGCGTCGGAGGGGAAGACCAGGTAGGCGATGAGCGCGGCCAACAGGGCCAGAGCGCCGAGGGCGAGCTTCGAAGGTTGAGACATGGGACCGGGCGAGTTCTGGCTGGGGGCGCGACGGAGCATAACCCCGACTCCACCCGCGGGCACGGCTCTGGCGGAGGCCGGCACGCGCGACTAGGCCTGGAATAATCGCAGAAAAGCACTGAGGCCCGCACTCGCTGCACGATGCATGTGTTTGCCCACAAAACGCATCGCCAGGAGGGGGCCTCAGGTGAAGAAACCGTCGCGCGATCCGCGCATCTCACGTCGATAACGGAACTGCACTCGCCGAGGGAGATCGCCCACGGAACGTGACCACCAGGCGGGCGTTCCGCGGACCGAGCCTGACGACCACCGTTAACGCGAGCGACGTGACCGAGATCGGCGGCCTGGCCTTAGCCGTCCGCTGCGTCGCGAAGCTGCGGGCGCGAAACGAATCGACAAGGCTCTGTCGCTGCTACGCGTGCACCGGGGCTACAGACCCAGTGTCCTCCACATGATCCCAGGCTCACCTCGCCCAGCCCAAAGAGCCGCGCGCTCCCCCCCATACCGCAGCTCGTCGAGCTCTTCTGAGCCCCAAGCAAGGCCCCCGAACGCCGCGGTCAGGAGTCGCGACAAGCCACCGCTAGGTCCCGGCAGCCTAGAAGGAGAGCTTCCTCCACCGGATCAGGCACGGATCGGCCACAGGTGATTTAGAGAATGCTCTCGCAGCTTCTTCCGCTGCAATCTAGGCGACAAGCAGCTGCGCGACGTCTCTTGGACATGCTATGCCCGCCAAGCAGATCCGGAAGACGAAGAAGCCCAAGCGAGCAAAGAAGAGCATCCCCTGCATGCTCCTGTGCAAGGGGCTGTAGGCCCTCGGTAACAGCCCTCGTTCCAGTGACGTAACCGGCGGTCCTGAACTCGCAGTCCAGCAGGGTCTCCCCCAAAACAATCTGCAGCCAAAAGCACTGATCGCTTTGCCAGCTTGTCCAAGGGGGCCTTGCGCTCGGTCGATTCACCCTTCTGGCAAAACTTCAGCGGCTCCGGCTCGGGTATTGCATCGCTGCGCGCCTCATCGAAGCAGCCCCCTGTCAGCTTGCTGCCCGCCCAAGCCCCGTCGGAAGCGAAGTGATCTGGGAACGCTTCGAGGAGACTCTCCCATGATGCAGAGCGACATGGATCCCTGCCCTTGAGGGTCTCCCAAGCCGATTCGCTTATGGCAACGGGTCTACGGCGGAACACGCCAGAATCCGCGCCCGGATCGACCCGTTGAACACATACTGTGCTCAGCATCAGACTGACTTGGAGGCGCTGCAATGATGGAAATATCACTACGAGCATCCGTGTTCCTGGCTCTCTGCACGGCTCTGTCTGCACAGGGGAACGATCCCCGCGATTCGAGCTACGCCTGCGAGTGGTATGCGATCAAGGATGCCAGCGGAGCAGTGACCGAGAGCGGCTGCCTCCTGGCCAGGCGCGGGACTCCGCTCGCGACGTTGAAGTGGAGCCTGTTCGGACAGGGGGAGGTTCAGAAGACGCTTCCCTTTTACCGGGTCGGTTCGCTCCAAAAGCTCACGGACGACATCTTCTTGGTCTCCGGCAGCAAAAACGCGCAGCAGCAGGAAGTCGGCATCCTCTGTCTGGCCCGCCTCACCCGGAGTCCCGTACTGCAGATCGCGATCACGGATGTCCGGGAGGTCGCGAACCTCGACATGCACCGCGTGGCTTGGAACCCGAGCGAGAACCTGATCTACGCCCTGAACCTGCAAGCCAAGACCGTCCACGTCAGCGCTTGGGCCGGCCCCGGCCATCCGTTCCCCGCTGCGTTCGGGACGATTCTCAGCGGCGCAGCTGTGCCGTATTCCTATGCGTGGACGTGGACGCGGATGAAAGTCGATCCCGGAGTTGCCGGTTTCCGGATGAAGTCCTGGGACCTTTTCCCCTTCGCCTGGGTTCGTTCGGAGAGCGGCAACTGGGTCGTCACCTTCGATCCCTCCCTCCTCGCGAACTCGAACCAGCCCGTCTGTGTTAAGGCCTCGATCTATGCACCCTGCGGCGCTTCGGCGATCCAGGGCGACTCGAGCGTCGTCGCGGGGCCGAAGGCGATCCTGATCGCGGGGCCGGCGGGAAGCTGTGATCTCTTGGACAGCAGTGGCGCCGCCATCGCGTCGTATAGCCTGTCGCAGTCTTGGCAGTACGAGTCCTTCGACCTGCCGGCCTCGGTGAATGCGGTTCCGGGTCTTCCACTTGGACTCCGGATTCCCGGCTCGTCTGTGCCAGAGTTCTGGTTCCGCCCCACGGTGCGTTTCGGCGCCCCGGTGGCGGGGGGAGACTTGCGTATCTCTCGAGGCGGCGCGTGGTCCGAACACTGCGCCGTGGGCTCGTCGGACTACAAGGTCACGGCATCGCACGAAGTTCTGAACCTGTCCGCACAGGAGAGGAACGCGCCTCACCAGCTCTGGCTCGGCTTTCGGCAGCCTTCCGGATTCGATCCGGTCGATGTCGTCGGCTCGGTCGCAATTCTGCGGCCCGATCTGATCTACTCGGGGACGACCAAGATCCTGGCGGATGCCGAGCTCGCGACGTCAGTGCAGCCAATTGCGATTCCCGCCGATCCGAGCATGGCCGGTGTGGTCCTGCTGTACCAGTGGGTCGTGAGCAACCCGGACTCGTCGGTGACCTTTAGTGACGTCTTCGGCACGGCGATCCTGCCGGCGGCGGCGCCGAGGGCGGCGAAGAGCAAGGCGAACGCCCGCTCGGCTTTGGCCGGGCTCGTTGCCGGCATGACCTGGAAAACGTCGAGCGCCAAGGCGAAGGAGGACCTGCTGTCCAGTCTCAGGAGCCGGCTCTTCTTGGAGGCCAAGCGCGCGGGCCACGCAGTCGTGAAGAACGCTGCGGCGTCCCCGGAATACCGCTTCTTCCGCGAGGCAATGCTCCGGCAGGTCGCGAGGAAACGCTGAGACGTTCTACGCCCGGGCGCCTGGCTGGCGCGACCCTGATCAGCAACGCCGATCAGGGTCCCCCTCGTCCTGGCCTTCGCCTCGCGACGCAGGGTCTATGCCTGTGCCTTTTGTGAGTGACTTCAACGCAGAAGGCAAGCATGAGCAAGATCGGAGAGGAAGCTCTCAGCTTCACGCTCGAAAGGCCTAGGAGGCCAGAGGGGCGTTTGTGCGCGCGAAACCGCCCCCGCGTCAGGTTCCGATGCGGCCCTGCCGTGCCGTGGCTCGTGGCTACGGTGCTTGTGGCGTTGGGATCTCTCGGTTCCGGCCCAGAAGAGTTCGACGAGCTGCGATATGGGCGGAGCGCCCTTAGCTCTTCTGAGCCGCAAACAAGGACCCCGAACGCCGCAGTCATGAGTCGCGGCAAGCCACCGCTAGGTCCCTGCAGCCTAGAAGGAGAGTTTCCTCCACTGGATCAGGCACGGATCGGCCACAGGTGATTTGGAGAATGCTCTCGCAGCCCCTTCCGCCGCAAGTTAGGCGGCAAGTAGCTGCGCGACGTCTCTTGGGTTTCCTATGTTCCAGGCGCTCACCAGGTTACCCACGACCCCCACGGGTTAGTGAAGACCCAGACAGGAGGAAGTTAGGGGCGCTCGCCTGTAGGGGCGACTCCGAGTTCCCCTTGGGTCGCTGAGTTGGTAGCCCCTGGGTCAAGTTGCACCGTCCGGTGGTCGAGACTCGGATTAACAAGCATGATTGTGGGCTTCAATCTGTGGGGTCGTCTTCATTTGAGGCGCTTGTGAGAAAATGAGAATGATTGTCCGTCTGCTGGTGATGATGATTCTTGGGGTTCTCCTGGCTTGCTTGGGTTTGCTCTTCTTTCGCACAGAGGGAGTCAACAGTGATGGACAGCATCTGTTACTGAAGGAGCGGGTTGGTAGTCCGGGTCTTGAGGGAGAGATTGTTGGTGAGGCGCATGTCGCCCGTCAGAGTGTGGTTCGTGAGCTTGTCCGGGGCGGTAATGGTCGCAACTCCAAGCTGGAGAGTTTCGCGCTTCTTGGCCGTTGCGAGAAATAAGACACGTCGCCGCTGCCTGGTGTAAGGGTCTATCTGCTCTCCGTGGAAGAGGGTGAGCGTGACTATATTCCAACAATGAAGCGCGCCGCGCTAAGCTGGACCGAGCGAGCCAGACAGGAAGCCGGACGTCTTGGGCTTTCCTCTCCAGGGGATTCCTTTTTGCGAATTCTGCTGGAGGAGATGAGGCCGCTGCGCGAAGTCGAATTGCAGCAAGAACTCGTCTCAGACTCGGAAGGGCGGTTCAACTTCACCGTGGACTCGGACGGCGCGGCCGAGGTCAAGGTCGAGGTCGTCAGCAATCACCCCGCAGGCACGAAGTTCAAGTTCAAGATCGAATACACTGCTTCGGACGCCCCAAAGGTGACCATCTCCGACAGCTGAGCTTGAGCCCCAGCTAGCCCGGGGAGCCCGTCCGAGCCCACCATCCAATCTGCGCCAAATGACACTCAGGCACCTGTTCGCGATCCAGTCGATCGCTCTCGTTCTGCTCGCGATGATCGTCCTCTTCCAGCAGGGAGGGCCTGCTCCGCAATCTGCAGAAGGGCCTGAGCTGACCCTGTCGGGCATACAGGCGGAGCAGCTGGATCGGATCGAGAGCATGCTCCAAGAACTCGTGGACGAGCCCTCGCGTACGGCAGCGGGTGACGCGCGCCGAGGCGCATCTGGACAAGCTCCCGAGATGGGCGAGCTACTGAAGGAAATTCAGGGCATCCGGCGAAAGCTGGCTCTCCTGGCCACGCAAGCCGCCGTGGAGTCAGGTCAAGTGCGAAGCGCAGCCCAGAACTCTCCGGCGAACACGCAGAAGCTGCTTGCGCTGCGCGCGGCGTTGCGGAGCGCTAAGAGGCCAAGCGCTGATCACGGTCTATACTTGAGCCCGCTTGGGGTTATTCGTGAGTTCGGGGCGCCCACAAACGTCAAGGTTGACGCGAAGGGCAACGCCTATTGGGAGTATGCCTTCAGCGTCCCGGGGGGTGGCAAGGGCGCTGTGTTTTTCCACTTCGTGGATGGGCTAGTGGTCGACGTTGTCCTCTAGTCACGACGCGGCTGCGAATCGAGGTGCCATCTTCGGTTCAGCCCGGCATGGCTCCTGCCTCGAGCCGTGCGGAGACAAGCGTATCGGGGCCAGCGCCAACTCGCCTAGCCGAGAGAGCAGCCGGAGGCACTTGATCGCCAGGCGTGCGAGCGCGAGAATTCTCCCGCGCAGTCCTTGCGCCCGAACGAAGCGCTCCGGCCTTTCTCGACTCGTCGTTCCGTGACTGAATGGAAATAGCCCCCGCCGAGCTGTCGAGGGAGCGCGAGGTAGCGATCGGCGATGAATCCGCGGCGACATATCTGACGAAGATCTGCGACGTGGCGTTAGGATTTCGCGGCTTGGACTTGTCCCTGTGTCTGCTGGAGCCTCGTATGTCTGAAGCGAAGAGCAAGTCGGCCCGTAAGCCGATGAACGTCATTGCCGTCCTCGTTCTTGTGCTGCTCGCCTACGGGGGCAAGAAGCTCTTTGGTGAGTCGGGCGGCGAGGCCCCTGGGCCGAATGCGCCTGCGGCCACGGGGCGCCAGGATTCTCCGGCGAAGACTCCCTCCGCGAAGGCTCCCGCGCTCGCCCCTGCTCCCGACGAGAAGTCGAAGGCGGATCCTCCCGGGCTCTTGCGTGGTGCTGCGGCGATCGAGCGGGCCTTCGCTCGGCGGCAGAGTGACCTCATCGTGGAGGTCGAGGCGCGTGTGAAGCACGTGCTGCCCGACGACAACGACGGGAGTCGGCATCAGCGCTTCATTCTCACCTTGCCCGGCGGACGCACCGTGCTCGTCGCGCACAATATCGACCTTGCGCCGCGTGTGCCCGGTCTGAGCAAAGGGGATCGAGTCGTCGTGCGCGGGGAATATGAGTGGAGCGAGAAAGGAGGCGTGCTGCACTGGACGCACCACGACCCGCGGGGACGCCATCCCGAGGGCTGGATCGAGCACGAAGGCAAGCGCTACCGCTGAGCTCGCGCTGCCGACCGAGTTCGGCGATTCAGTCGAAGAGCGGCTCGGCGCGGCCGCTCGCGTCCAACTTCCAGGGCGTCCAGACGAGGGCCACGCGAAGTACCTCGATGTCGGACTTGCGCGGCCTGATCTCCTTGCTCGTGAGCTCGAGGCTGTCGACGCCTCCGCGATCTTGCAGCTCCGCGAGCTTCTCCTGCAGCTCCGCTTCGAGCTCTTCGAGTTGATCCTCCAGGCTTGCGAGCTTGGCCTCGGCGTGGGCGATATCGCCCTTCTGCTGGGCGGCACGTCCAGCCCGCCGGGCCGTCGTCGTTGCGCTGCGCACCGTGCCGGCGCTCGCGAGCTTGCGACCGAAGAGCGCGCCAAGGATCGTCGAGCCGACAGAGAGGACGGCCGACATGCTCGATTGCTTGAACTGTGCGCGCTCCTTCTCGATACGCGCCTGCTGGGTCCGAATGCGCTCCTCCAGGCGCGCGAGCTTGGGGGAGAACTTGCCACGGAGCTTCTCGATCTGCGCGTCGCGGTGCTCGCGCTCGAGCTGCGTCAGACGAGCGCGGAACTCGCCTTCGCTCTCGCCCGGCTCCGAGATGGCGCGCAGCTCCTTGCAGCGCAGCACGGGTAGAGGCCGCTCCCGATAGAGCATGTCCCGCAGTTTGCGAGACCAGCCCTTGTAGCTGCTGGCCTTGATCGCGGTAGCGGGGAGTTCCTCGAAGCTGCCGCTGCCGTCCGCTTCGGCCTCGAGAACGGCTTCCTCTTCGAGTTCTGGGCAGCCCGCCCAGGGATCGGGATCTCCATCTTCGAGCATCGTCAGCACGTGGCTCGGTCGCCAGACATCGACATCGTCGCGTGCGGAAACCCAGTGCAGTCGCGACTCGCCGTAGAGGGCCGGGCGATACACGAGGCGCTCGTTGGCGGCGGGCCGACGAAACTGGGCGAGCACGAACTGCGGAATCTCCGGCGCGAGCACCGGTCTAGCGGCCGGTGCCGCGGCGGCCTCGGGCTGGCCAGGCTCCGGAGTGACTCTCGGCCGAGGCGAGGCCTTCGCAGCGGCAGCGGCGAGCCCACCAGCGGGTGGAGCTCCGGCTTTGCGCTCGGCCATGAGCTCGGAGATCTGTGTCCTCGTGAGCGGGCCGCGCAGGTAGCTCATGGCCCAGCGCGTGTGGAAGAGAGTCGGCGCGTCGTCGTGGACGTTGTTCATCAAGAACACGCGCTTACCCAGGCCGGCGAGCGTCGCTTCCATCTTCGCGCGATCGAAGCCCGCGCCCGAGCTGATGGCCGCGCCTTCCAGGCCCTCGAGCACCCTGAGCTTGTCCCGCTCGGTCTGCAGGCGGCCGAGGAACCAGGTGCCAGTGTTCGAGAGTCCCTTGTAGTCGAGGTCCGCGGGGTTTTGTGTCGCCAGGACACAGCCGATCCCGTAGGCGCGGGCCTGCTTGAGAAGCGTCAGCATCGGCCTCTTGGACGGAGGCTCTGCCGTCGGTGGGAAGTAGCCGAAGACCTCGTCCATGTAGAGCATCGCCCGGAGGGAGCTCGTTCCCGCCTGGCCACGCATCCACGCCGCTAGCTCGCTCAGCACCAGCGTGACGAAGAACATCTTCTGCGCATCGCTCAGGTGTGCGATCGAGAGGATCGAGACGCGGGGCTTGCCTTCCGGCGTCCAGAGCAGTTTCTGGATGTCGAGGGCTTCGCCCTGCATCCAGGTTGCGAAGCTCGGGCTCGCGACAAGAGCGTTGACCCGCATCGCCAGCGCCATGCGTTCGCGGGCTGGGTAGAAACTCTCCAAGTCGAAGAAGCCGACTTTGTCGAAGCTCGGCTCAGCGATCGCGCGAATCAGATCGCCGAGCTGCAGGCTGCGGCCCGCCTGCCAGGCGCTCTGCACGATCGTCGAAAGGAGGATGTGCTCGCGGCTCTGCACCGGGTCTGCGTCGATGCCGAGCAGGGCGAGCAGGCCGGAGACCGAGGAGAGCACGCGGTCCGCGAGTGCTTCGGGATCGGCGAGCAATCCCGGCGCAGGTGCGGAAAAGCTGCGCAGGACGTTGAGGGGCAGCCCCGCGCTACTGCCCGGCGTGTAGATCGACAGGTCGCAGCTGTTGCGGAAGCGGCGGATCCTCTCCCCGTCCTGGCCCCACTCTGCGAGGCCCTGCTTCCAGGTGCTCGCGACGGCGCGCGCATGCTCTTCGGGAGAGCGACCCGCCCGCATGGCCTCTCCTGGATCGATCCACGGGGCGAAATCGGCCGGGCGTAGTTCGGGGAAGCTCAGCAAGAGATTGCCGAGATCACCCTTGGGGTCGATCGCGAGAACCGGGATGCCATCGATCGCTGCCTCCTCGAGCAGCGAAAGGCAGAGGCCCGTCTTGCCGCTGCCGGTCATGCCCACGCACACGGCGTGCGTCGTCAGGTCCTTTGCGTCGTAGAGGAGGTCCTCGGCGAGGACCTCCCCGCGCTCCGGGTCGTAGCGGCGGCCGAGATAGAAGGCGCCGAGCTTCTCGAATGGCGTCATGGCAGAACTCTGGGGCTGGTCACCTGTGATCGGACGCTCGGCGGAGCATGCGGGCCGGGCCGCGCTCGTCAGTAGGTGACGACCGGGTCCGTCTTCTTGGCCTCGTCGATCCAGCCCTGGACCTGGCCTTCCGTCACGGCGCCCTTGGTCAGGTTCTTCTCGGCGTTGACCTCCGTCATCTTCGTCGCCAGGTTCGCGGCGTTGCGGGTGGCGAGCTCCTTGACGGTGTCGACGCCTGCAGCCTCGAGCAGCTCTGCGAATTGCTTGCCGATTCCGCCGATGCGCATCAGGTCCGCCATGTTCGTCCAGCTGAGGATCAGCTTCTGGCTGATGCCGGTCTTCTCGGCGACCTCGTTGCGGCCCTTCTTGCTGCAGCAGAGCTTCAGGAAGTCGTCGGTCGAATCGATGCCGACCGTCTTGAGCTTTTCGGAGTGACTCGGGCCGATACCTTCGACCTCGGTGATTTTGTACTGGGGCATGATGCTCCCTCGTTGTTCGAGGAGTGCTTGGTGAAGTGGTAAGGAAGAACTCGTGCGGGTCAGCCCTTGAGGCCGGCGATCACGGACTTGAGGCCGCCGAGCTTGCCGGAGAGGAACTTCTTCACCTCGGCGGGGAGCTTGCCGATCAGCCCGTCGATGTCAGGCAGGCCCTTCACGAGCTTGTCGAACATGGTCTTGGCTTGGCCCGTGAGCTTGCTCGGGTCGACCTTGGCAGCGGCTTCCTTGAGACTCGGCATCAGGCCTTCGATCTTCGTCATGGCCGACTTGGCCTGATCGAGGTTGCTGAGGCCGCCGAGCGCCTTGGTGGCCTCGCCGAGCTTCGTGGTCAGCGTCTTGATCGCGGGCAGCTGGTCGAGGCCACCGGGGAGCTTGGGGCCGTCTTCGCCACAGGCGGGGATTGCGAGAAGGAGAACGAGGCCCAGGAGGGCAGAGACTGCGTGCTTCATCGAGTCGTTCCTCGGCCGCTGAGGCCGGGTCAGGGTGGGGCCGAGAATGCATGCGAGCGCATGATCGCGGCGTTGGGAGGCGAGTCATCGCTCGGGCGCTGCGCCCCAGCGAGCGGCGGCGGGCCGGCGTGAGAGGGCCCATCGCGCGGGGCAGGAGAGTACACGGCGGCGCCCTCGGGACAAGCTCCGCCAATCGCCGACCGAACCAGTGCCAGCCATGGAAGCTCGGCCGCAGCCCGGGAGTATCTGCCGCCCGACAGGCCGCCCACTCGAAGGCGGCCGCGTACACTCCGTGTCCTTCTCGGGCGCTTATTCACAGCCTCGTGACCGACACCGGCTGGCCCCCGCGGATACTTGAGTAGAAGGCAAGGCCTGCCTGGCTGGCTGTCGTGTGCCACACGAAATGAGACCTCGTGCGCCAGTCTCGGTGAGACCTCATCCCAAAGGGACGCGGCCGCTACGGCCGCGTTTTTCGTCTCAGTCCAAGGCGCTGAAGCGGAGTTCGCCCAGGGTTTTTCGATCTCAGACGGTGAGCTTGCTGAGGATGCTCTCTATAGCGATGCCGCGCTGCTTCAATTCGGTGTCGTAGGCAAGGAAGGCACGGACATTGGCGTAAGCCAGGAGGAGCCGCAGAGGTCTTGCCTTCCGCTTATCAGCCGGCGTCGGCTCTCACGGGTAAGGAGTTTCTCAAGGCTCCATAGCATGGCTTACACGCTCGCGGTCTACGCTTCGCAGCTGGGTCGCCCCCGAGCGGTGCAAGACTTGCTTGTGGACGGTGACCAGCTCTGTCCAGGCGGGGTCTATGCCCGCGGCCGCTTAGGGGGCTCAGCGCCGAGCGATGCGGCTCACGCTCAGGCGGACGTTGCCGGCGCTGTCGCGGTGCACGGTGCCCTTCACCTCGAGGATGTCGAGGTGCTCGAGCTTGTGGAAACCCTTGAGCGTGCAGCGAAGAGGATGATCTTTGGCGTCGACGACTTCGATGGAGATCGTGCTCAGAGCCATCTTGGTCGGATCTTCGCAGCAGTAGTCCCAGGGGGTCTTGCACATGTCGCCGGGCTTCTGGTCGCAGGACTTCATGACCAAATCGACCAGGGTCAGGGAAGCCAGGCCTTCGACGAAGTCCTTGACCTTACCGACCACGACGACCTCGCTGCCGTCCTCGGCATCTTTGCGGACCTTGGCGACATCCTGGGCGTCGCCGAGTTTCTCGGCGGACCAGAGCTTCTCGGGGATCGTGACCTGCGACTTCTCGGGTTTCTGTAAGTCTGGCTTCTTCCCGCCACAGGCAAGGGGCAGGAGAAGGGCAGCTACGAAGAGCGGCAAGCGAAGGGCTGAAAACATCAGTGGACTCCTATTCGAAGGAAAGAAAGAGAAAGAGGACGTATGGCGGGCCAAAGGCTCAGCACGCATCGAGGGCGCGGGCGACCGGAAGCCGGAGCACGCGGAATAGGGCCGGGACAGCGCCGAGCACCACGATCCCAAGGATGCCGATCAAGCCGATGAGCATGGATGCGGAATCGACTTGGAGCTCGAAGGCGCTCATGGCGATACCAAAGGAACTCTCCGCGACGAGGGACCTCGCCACGAACAGTCCCAACAAGGCCCCCATCATCGACAGCACCAGGACCTCTTCGAGCACGGTGAAGACAAGGGCCACGCCGCGGAAGCCAATGGCGCGGAAGACCGCGAGTTCGCGCTGCCGCTCCTGCACCGCCGAGAGCACGAGATTGGCGCCACCGACGCAGGCGGCGAGACCAACGAGCAAGGCCATGGACCAGGCCAACATCAGCACCGGCGCGAAGTAGCTGGCCGCCTCGGCGTAGTACTGCTTCGCCGGAATACTGACCAACTCAAGGTCGAGGCGGCGATTGGCAAAGAGACTCAGCTCCGCCTGATCCTCGTCACTCTGCAGCCGGACGAAGACCCCCGAGACATCGGCGCGCTGCGCCAGCGACTGCAGCTCGGCAAGCGGCACCCAGATCTCGGCCTCAAGAGTGCTGCCCGGCGCCGCGAAGCGCCCGACGATCTCAAAGCGGCCGCCTTCGATCTCAATCGTCTCGCCGATACGAAACTCACTGTCCGGGGCCTGGCACTTGCGCGCCGCCAGCCTGCCGACGAGGGCCTCGCCGGGACCGGGCAGCCGCCCTTCGACCACGGTCAGAGCCTCGTGCACCAGGTAGGCCCTTTCGGTCACCCCGCGCACGAAGCCGTTGCGGGAAACCCCTGCTCCGGAACGCAGCTTGGTGCCCATGTGGATCTCCGGACTGCTGGCCGGGATGCCGTCAATGCGCACCACGCCCCGAACATCGGCGGCCACCAGATCGGCGACACTCCGGCCCATCGAACTGCGCACCAAATCGCGCAGCGAAGAGTTGGAGAGCAGGATGCCGGTCTTGGCCGGAGCCGAGGCCAGGTGGCTGCGCTCGAGGCTGCGCACGAAGGCACTGGTGCCCACGAGCAGAGCCGTCACCAGGGCAGTGGCAAGCACGACGAAGCCGCTGCGCACAGGGCGGCGCAAAGCGTTTCGGATCGCGTGATCGAAGGGTAGGACCCGCAGCAAGGTTCAGCTCCGTAAGGCGTCGATGACGTCGATTCTGGCGGCCTGCAGCGCCGGCACGATGCCAGCAACGATGGCCGAGGCGGTGATCAGCGCCAGGCAGAGGAAGACGAGATCCAGGCCGAGCGTGAAGCCCACCTGCACACCCTCGACCCCGATCGCGATCCCGGTAATAGCCAGCAGGGCGTAGATGCTGCCCAGCCCGATCGCGGCTCCGGCGAGGGCCAGCACCAGGGCCTCGCCCAGGACCAGGGTCGCCAGATGGCCACCGCGAAAGCCGATGGCTCGCAGGATTCCGAGCTCGCGTCGCCGCTCATGAACGCTCAGGTAGATGGTGCTGGAGATCAGGATCACGATGACCAACACGCAGGCCGCCCCGAAGATGCGACCAAAGCTTAGGATCTCGCGCAGCTCCGTCGTCGCCCCAGCGAGGAAGCTCGTATAGGGCCGGGTATGTGTCGGCTCTTCCGCCGTCGCAAAGCGCTCGTCGATCGCCGCCGCCACGCGCTCGCAGTCAGCAGCGTCGCGCACCCGCACCTCGAACTGCGTCACGGTGCCGAGCTGGTTGATCGCGGCCGAGCGCTGCAGGAACTCGAGGTGGGTTAGGATCAGCCCCTCTTGCACCGTGTCGGGCGAGGTGAAGATGCCGCTGACTTTGACGGTGACATCGCCAAAGCGAAACTTGTCGCCGACCCTGAGACCGCGTCGTTCGGCAAACTGCCGCCCCACCAGCGCCGCATCCTGCTCACGACGAAACTGCCCAAGATCGCCGTCGAGCAGTTGCAGATCGCGGGCACTGAGCAAGGTCTCCACCGGCGCTCCCTGGAAGGTAATCATGTCCAGGTTGGTGCGGCAGTTGTTGAGGAAGACCTTCACCGGCAAGACCGAGACCACCCCATCGATCTCCGAGATCTCCGCCGCGTATCGCTCGGGCAGAAAGGAGGTCTGCGGGCAGAAGCGGTTCTCCCGGTAGACGATGAGGGTTCGCGCCTTATCGCCAGAGGCCAGCGCCTGCTCCATCCCGGTGCTGAAGGCCTCGATACCGGCGAAGAGCAGCACCGAGAGCGTCACCCCAAAGATGCTTAGCAAGGAGCGCGTCGGCCGGCGCAGAAGGTTCTTACGAACGATGCTGAGAAGGTCGGAACTCTTCACAGCGAAGCTCCCATCTCGTGCAGCTGTCCCTTGTCGAGCATCAGCGCCCGGCTACCACGCTCGGCCGCAGCCTGGTCGTGGGTCACCATGACGATGGTCTTGCCGAAGTCCTGGTGCAGCTGGCCCAGGAGATCCCAGACCTCTTGTGCCGATTTCCGGTCCAGGTTGCCGGTCGGCTCGTCCGCGACCAAAAGCGGCGGGTCGGCAACGATGGCGCGGGCAATAGCGACGCGCTGCTGCTGGCCACCACTGAGCTGCCGCGGCAGATGGTGACCGCGATCGCTGAGGCCCACCGCTGCGAGCGCGGTGTCGATGCGCCGTTGCCGCTCCTTGCGGCTCATGCGGAAGAGCCAGAGAGGAAGCTCCACATTCTCCGCAGCGGTGAGCACCGGCACCAAGCTGTAGTCCTGGAAGACATAGCCAATGCTGCGGGCACGCCAGTCGGCGGCGGCCGCGCGGGATAGCGAAGCCAGCTCCACATCGCCGACCTGCACCGTCCCCTCATCGGCCTGGTCGATGCCGGCGAGCAAGTGCAGCAAAGTGCTCTTGCCGCTGCCCGAAGGCCCGAACAGCACCAGGAACTCCCCAGCCGCGACTTCGAGATCAACCTTTTCGAGTGGCGTCACTCGATGTTCCCCCAGGGTGTAGCTGCGGGAAACGCCTTCTAGCTTGATGAAACTCATTGACTGCCCTCATGGCTGACGAGCTGGCCCTCTTCGAGGCCGTTTCGCCCCTGGTCGATCACCTTGCTGCTCATGTCGATGCCGCCCTTAACCACGAGGTAATCGCCGTCCCGGTAGGCAATGCTGAGCGAACACAGCTGCGCCCGTCCGCTCTGCCCATCGATCACAAAGACCTTGTCAGCGCCGATGAGCACCCGCGCCGGAATGCGGTAGAGCTGCTCTTTTGGAGCATTCTCTTGCGAAGTTTCGCCGCTGCCGAAGACCGAGACTTGGCAGAGCATGTCGGGCTTGAGGAGGCCGGCCGCGTCTACGATGCGCACCTGCACTTCGAGGGTGACCTTTTGCAGGTCGGCCTTTTCGACGATGCGGATGACTTCGCCGGCGAAGGGCTTGCCTCGCCGAACATCACTGCGGATCTCGGCCCGCTGCCCCTTCGAGGCCCTGGAGACCTGCCCCTGCGGCACGTCCACCCGCACTCGCAAAGAGGCCGGGTCATAGAGACTGAGCAGAGCCTGGCCGCCGCTGGGCCCGACATGGGAACCAGGGGCAACAAAGCGCTCAAGAACCCGGCCCGAGACCGGGCTCTTGACCTGCATGCGCTGCAAGCGCAGCTGCGCCACGCCCAAGAGTGCCTCGGCCCGGGCAAGCTTGGCCTTGGCCAAAGGCAGCGCCGCGGCGGCCCGTTTCAGCGCCAGCCGATCTTTGCTACGCAGCTCCTCCTCGCCCCTGGCGCGGGCGAACTCGGCCTTGGCCCGTTCTCTGGCGGCGGCGAGTTGCTCGCAACGCTGCACTTGCTCGGCCAGCCGCGCCTTGCTGCGCCCGCGCTCGGCCTTGGCCAGATCCACCTGCCAGGGAGCGTTGGCCTGTTTCGAGTTCAGGTAGACCTGGGTTTGCAGATTGTAGCCTGCAACGGCGAGGTCTTCGCGCAGCGCCGATTGCTTGGCAACGCTGGCGCGGTGCGCGGCCGCGCTCTCGGCAAAAGCTGCCTCGGCCACGGCCACGTCACGGCGAAGCGCTAGGGCCGCGTCAAATTCCTCCTGAGTGATCTGGAGGATACTCTTGGCGAGCTGATACTCCACCGCAGCTTGCTCACGCTCAGCCGCTGCCCGCTGCATATCGAGCTGGGCATCGGCGGGCTCCAGCTTGGCCACCAGCTGCCCGGCTGTGACCTCATCGCCTTCGCGGGGCAAGAGCGCGGTCACCACCCCTGTGGCCAGGGCCCGGATTTCAACGGGGAAGGGATCGGGTTCGACCCAGCCGGCGGCCTGGAATAACAACTGCCCCTGCTTCACCTGCTCGCCCTGCATGGGCAAGGGTCGCAGCACCGTGACCGGAGTCGCGCTCTCGAAGACGTCGAGGAGACTGTTGGCGAAGATGCCAGCAAAGCCAAGCACCAGCAAGAGCGGCACCAGCAGGATCAGTTTGCGCCGCTGCCCGCCAGGGCTAGCGGCTCGAGGAGTATCCTCCTCTTGCCGACGCAAGGAGCCGAGATCGACGCTCACCTTTCCCCCTCTCTCTGGATCCCGGGGCGAGCCCCGAGCAATTCACGTAGGCGCAGCTCGGCCAGGAGCACCCGGCGCTCGGCGGCGGCAAAGGAGCGCAACGCCGCCTTGCGGCCGCTGAGGGCTTCGAGCCACTCCTTGACCGCTACCGGGCCGCCTTTGACCCAGAGCTGAGCCCGGGTGGAGCGCCAAGCCTGCTCGCTGCCCTGCATGCGCTCGACAAGCAGGGTGGACTTGCGCTGCAGGGCCGAGTCCAAGTCGGCCCGGGCTCGGCGAATCTCATGGACCTGGCCTAGGAGAGCATCCTCCAAGGCTTCCCGCGCCGCTTCCCGGCGCTGCACGGCCGCGGCGATGACGCCACTGCGCGAGCCGGGCCAAGGAAGCTCCAAGGCCAGGGCGCCACCGGTCAAAATGCCATCTGGCCGGAAGCGGAAACTCGGCCCCAGGCGCAAACGCGGCCACTGCGCCGCGACTTCCTGGCGTAGCTCGGCCTCGGCCAAGCCATAGCGCCAGCGCTTAGCTTGTAGCTCCGGCACCCGCTGGAGCAGCTGCTCTGGCCGCAGCGCCGCGGGCGCCTTGGGAGACAGGACCGGCTCCTTGCCCAGCAGCAGGCTCTGCTGCAAAGGCAGAACGCGATCGGCCGCGAGGCCAGCGAGGCGAGCCAGCTTGGATCCGAGCTTGCGTATCTCGAGATCCAGGTCGTCCAGCTCCTCACGGAGCATGGCCAGGAGCGCCTGGCTTCGGCCCAAAGCCTGCGGCGGCAAGACCTCAAAATCCCAAGCGGCCTGGACCCGGCGCCAGCCCGGTTGCGCTTCTTTCAGCAGAGCCTGGAGGCCGGCGCGTTCGCGCAGCTTGCTCCAGAGCTGGAGGCGAAGCTGATCCACCTGGAAGAGGCTGCTCTGCAGCTTGGAGAGGAAGCTCTTAGCTTCGGCCCGAAGCGCCGTAGCCAAGCGCTGCGACTCGGCTCCCGAAGACGTCAGCCCGAGGAGGCTGAAGAGTTCGACAGTCAAGGCGAGCTGCGAGTCCTGATCTGCCTTGGAGAGATTGCCTGTCGAAAGCTTGGCCGCCAGCGGCAACGGCTGACCGGCAGAGCCAGCCGCTGCCACAAGCGCCAAGAGGGAGCGGCGGATTTGGCGCAGCTCCGGCCCGAAGGCCAGGACGCGGGAATGCCACCAGGCGTCGGAACCGGCCTGGGAGCGGGCCGCTTCATCGGCGAGTTTGAGCCCTAGCCCCAGCTCCCCCACCAAGTCGAAGGCGAGCTGCAGCTGCTTCTCGTCACGCTCCTGGATCGAGCGCACGAGGCCATGCTCGCTAAGTTCGCGGGGCGGCGGACTGCTGCAGGCCGCCAGCGCCAAGAAAAGGCCAGGAAGCAGGGCCGGGGCGAGGGCCAGAGGAAGACCAGGAAGCGAGCGGCGCAAGGTTCAGCCGTTTCCTCGATCAAAGGCCCGAAGGATGACACAGTCGCGCATGCCCTCTTCGCCAGTGCACTGATGCGCCAGCTCCTTGAGGGTCTGCTGCATGGAGCGTAGATCCTGCATCCGCGCCTCGATCTCCGAGAGCTTGCGGCAGACTCGCTCTTGGACCTGGGAGCAGGAGGGATCGGGCCCGGAACGCAGATCGAGCAGCTCTTGGATCTCGGCCAGCGAGAAGCCCAACGCCTGGGCTCGCTTGACGAAGCGCACGAGCTGCACCGCATCACTGCCGTAGCGCCGGTGCCCGGAGCCAGTCTGTAGCGGCCGGGGCAGGATGCCCCGCTTCTCGTAGTAGCGCAGGGTCTGGACATTGACCCCTGCGGCAGCAGCTAGCTGACCAGAGCTGTAGCTCCTGGACTCATCCTCAGACAGGGCCTTGGCCGTTTCCATGCCGCAAGTTTCTGTCTGTACCCAGGTACCGAATCAAGGCGGAAACTCTCCTCAGGAAAAAATGAATCCTAGCAGCGTTGCCGTCGGAAGATTCCAGCTAGTAGTGGGTGCTTGCCGAGATACAGATAACTGTCAAACTCGGACAGTCTCGTAAACCCCATCGCCTGGAGTTTCCCATGCATTTCTCTCTCCCCCTCCTCGCCCTGGGGATGCTTGCATCCTCAGTGGCTAGTCAGATCGCCCCGCTGCCTGCAGCGGGAGACGCCTACGCCGGCTCTTCCGGCGTTTCGCTGTCGGTGACCTTCGTGCAAGCCAAAACGGGCTTGCAGCGCTTCGAGCTCCTACTGAACCAGCAGATCGATGGCCCCGGTAGCACCGTGAGCATCATTCGCTCCAGGCGCGGGTCCGTCCTGGGCAAGCGCTACCACTTCAAGTCCCAGGTCCTTCGCCCCGGCATCAAGCCCTTCGCCTTCGTCGCCGAACTCGACGTCTATCCGGAGCCGGCCACCAAGGGCTATCGCTTCATTCCGCGCATCAAGCAGCTGCCGAAGGACTACGCAGTCGAAGCCCTTGGCGTCGGCTACGTCCTCGAAGATCGTCCGGGCATCCAGAAGCTCCTGGTCCCGGTCTTTGGCGGCGCCGAGTTCGATGACCCGGTCAATTCCATCAGCAACAAGCGCCTCGACACCGGTTTTGCTCACAGCATCCAGCAGACGGCCTACTACGCAGCCGATGGCAGCGGACTGCTGATCCGTGCCGAAGATCCCAGTGGCACTCAGCCCAAGCGTTTCCTCTACGAGGTCGACGATAGCGGGCCGAGCAAGCGCCTGCGCATCTCCCTGGACTACTGGCTGCCCGACACCCATGTTGGCGGTATTCCTCGGCAAGGCCTCGCAGCAATCCTTGTCCAGCCCTACCGCTTCGATCCCAATATCGAGGAAGGCTGGTACCGCGCCGCCAAGCTCTACCGCAAGTGGATCAGCAAGGCAGGTCGCAGGCCTGGGAGCATCCTCGAACGCGGCCCGCTGCAGCAGCGGCGCGATGTCCCCAAGTGGATCAAGGAGCTGGACCTCTTCGTCTACGACCAGTTCGGCTGGTTCCCTGACAACACCCTGGTTCCCAAGCCGCTGCTCAGCCTCGAACGTCACAAGCAGGGCCTCGGCGCGAAGAACATCTTCGTCGGACTTTGGAGCTGGAGCGACCGGAGCAGCCCCACCGGCTACTACGGCTCTTGGTTCGCCCGCCCCGAAGTCAGCTCGCAGATTCGGGCGCTGCGCAAGAAAGGGATCCGGGTCTCCGGCTACACCTTCCCCCAGGCCTTCGACAAGCGGAACCCCTTCTTAAACTTCTGGCTCTTGCGCGACTCCAAGCTTGAGGACCGTAGTGGCAAGCCGGTGGAGTACCAGAGCAACATTGGCGAACCCTGGGTGACCATGGACGTCGCCTCCATCGGCTTGAGTGTCTGGTTCGCCTATCTCAGCAGGTACCACGCTGCGGTCACCGGCCTCAATGGCATGTATATGGACCTGCCGGTCTCCGCCGGCACCCCCGACTTCAAGCGTCCTTGGGGACAGCAGGAAGGCACCAGCCGCCTCGGCTACCAAGGCTTCCAGAGGATCCTCCAGTATGCTCGCCTCGGCGCCTCCTTCGCCGGCCAAGAATTTGCCCTGTACCACGAGGCCGCCTTCGAATGGCTCATCTCCTCGGCCAACTTCGGTCAGGGCGCCATCGACCTCTACGGCCGGGCCAACCCCACGAAGGACGACAGCCGCGGCGTTCCCTATTTCCAGGCTGTCTACAGCGGATACACGAGCTTCTGGCCGGCCGACCCCGGGCTCGGCACTCAGACCACCACGATCAACCCCTTCGCCTACGGGCCCTTCGACCAGTTCAACATCAGTCGGCTCCAAGCCGAGGGTGTGGTTCTCGGCGGCTACCCCAATACGAGTGAAGTCTTCATGCCCAGTGGGCAGCTCTTCTACGAGCACGTCTTTGGCGACCCCTTGCTCGACAACTGGCTCCAACATCACAAGCAAGTGCTGAAGAGTGCCATTGCCCTGCGCCAAGCCGCCCGCCCCTGGCTCGTCTATGGCGAAATGCTGAACGATCCGCGCATTGGCGGTGACAGCGATCCGATGCTCCTAAGCATCTACTACCTGGGCATTGGCAACGTGCCCGAGTCCTACACCAAGCCACGTGTCCACACCCGGGCCTGGAAGGCCCCAGACTCCTCGATTCGAGTCCTCGCCTTCAACGGCCATAAGCTGGCCGGGACCACCAAGCTGGACCTGGCTCGCATTGGCAAGCCAAAGGCCAGGGGCCTTCGCGACAGCAAGACCAGGCAGTTCTTCCCCGCCGTCCTTGTGGGTGGCCGCAGGGTCGTGACCGTTCCGGTCGGCTCCGCGAAGTGGCGTATCCTCGAACCGCGTTAGGCCGGTCCAGACGCCTGCACGTGGGGCAAGGGCTGGGACTCCCAGCCCTTGCTGCGACTTCACTTCAACGCGCGCCGGAACTCTCCGCCGTTCTCAGCCGCCAAGCGCTGCATGAACTGGACGTTGAGATGCTGACCGATAGCGATCGCGTGCACGGTCACGCGATTCATCGCGTTCCAGGTGCGCACCGCCTTCAGGATCTTGTCGATATTGTCTGGCTTGCCATCGGGGGTCGTCGGGCTGCCATCGCTGAGCAGGTAGATGGTGTCGACCTCTGTCTCGTAGTACTTGTCGCGGCCCCCACGACCGGCCAAGCCAAAGGCCATCTGCATGGCGTCGTGGATATTGGTACTAGAGTTTGGCTTCAGGGCTCTGACCCAGGCGATCGCTTCCTTCTTACTGGCCTCGTTCGCCACCACCAGCTTCGGCTTCCACTGATGCGGTAGGTCGCTGTAGCTGATCACATTGAACTTCTTGCCGTTAACCAGCCGCTTGATCGTATCGACGAGTTCTGCCTTGCAGGCTTCAAGCCGGGTCATATTGGCGCTTTCGCCCTTGGCGATGCTGCCATGCTTTTTGCGGTCGATCTCGACCTTCATCGAGCCTGAGCTGTCGATCACATAGATCAGCGCCTTGCCATCCTGGGGGATGCCGAAGTAGCCGGTGCCGCCGGGGGAAGCGTTGTTCTTGGCGCGGCGGCCAAGGCCGGGACGCCCCCTTTGCGGGTCGTTGATGTCGTCGACATCTTCACCGCGACCGTTCTTCATGAACTCGGCGCCTTCCTTCTCCCACCAGCCGCGCCAGGAGCTGAGCATCGTGCCGAGATCTTTGCCGGTCAGTACCGCCAAAGCCGCTGCGATGCGCTTTTTCGTTCGCCCCTCTTCTTTCTCGAGGAGATCGATGAGAGGGAGGGCAGCGTTACGCCACTCAAGCTTGGCCAGGCAAAGCGCCGCTCGTTCGCGGACAGCTTCCTCCTTGTGCTTGAGCAGGGTCAGGATCTTCGCAGCGAGCCGAGTACCGATCCTCTTCGTCTCCCCGAGGGTGTCGAGCACGGGCACGAGTTCGATGCTGCTCTTCCGCTTTTGCAGGAATAGGGCGAGGTTCTCCACCAGCTCGGGATCGAAGCTCTGAGCCATGCCGGCGATGGTCAGCTTCAAAAACAGAGGCTGTTTTTTGTCGGTCAGGACCTTCTTGACCAGGTATTCGACGCTGTCTTCGGCCTTGAGCTTCGTCAAGCGCTTGCGCAGTTCGAACTGAAGCTCGCGCAGGTTATCCAGAGTCTTGCGCAGCCTGCTGCTTTCCTCCTGAAGCTTCCGGTAATCCGAATACATCTTTTGGTCGCTAAAGCGCAGACTCGTCCCGACTCGCTCACGGATCTCTCCGACCTCTTGATTGATCTCGTATCTCCTGCTGTCTACCTGCTGGACCTCGGCCTCGACCTTGGCAAAGGCCTCCACCAGTGCCTGGGTGACCCGCTTACTGTCGTACTCCGCCAACTTGCCGATGGCGTCGAGGCGTTCGGCGACGGGCCGGGGCCCGCTGCGCGTAGCCTTAAAGGCTTTCGAAAAGTCACGGACAGCGTGGCTCTCATCCTGGGGAAGAAGCAGGGCCAATAGCGAGAAAACGGCGAGTAGAAGCTTCATAGACAGGGATCTCCAGGCGCGGCAAGGGGAAGCGATCGGAGCCGATCACTCAGGGCAGCAGGCAGACTAGACCTGGAATAAGCGCAAAAAAGCACTGAGGCCCGCACTCGCTGCGCTATGCATGTGTTTACCAACAAAACGCATCGCCAGGAGGGGGCCTCAGGTGAAGA
>PDWJ01001822.1_pt1 | contig 24551 bp, 22 predicted proteins | sample 1430881 | NCBI WGS metagenome assembly PDWJ01 (sample SAMN01162460, study PRJNA174530) | Oral metagenome, whole genome shotgun sequencing project. | biome: Marine environment; feature: Marine mammal; material: Swab sample of the gingival sulcus; isolation source: swab sample of gingival sulcus...
TTTTTCATTTATCAAAGTAGACAGAATAATCATTGCACTGTCATAATCTTGCATCAAATACCTGAAAACAACATCGTAAATAGGATTGGGTATTATAAAATAATCCTGTTCATTCGTACTGGGATTTAGATTTTGCATATTTCTTGTTTTTAAGTAATTGTTTTAAAAAACAAATTTACGACTTTTTACAATTTATTCTACTATTTATATCATTTTTTCAAAATCAACAGCTATTTGTTTTTGCTGTAAAAGCTTTATAACCAACTCTTTAGACTGATGTCCATACGTGCAATTCGTAACCTACTGAATATCAGCAACTTTAAAACGATAGCTACTTAAATAAGGATTTCACCGTTCGTTATTTAATAAAATGTTAAAGTTTTAACTAACAATCAAATATTTATGACTTTATAATTCTTGTCATTTCTCTTCTCATTTACTTGATTTTACGTTAATCAATACACTAAGTTTTTATAAGAGAATGGGTTTTAAACTATTAGACGATATCCACTGACAAGGGGACATTCGCCCTTGTCAGTGATAATACTTATTATTATTCTAAAACCAATGTAACTTTGTTGCAATTAAGCTATATGCCAATATAATTACAGCAATTACAAAAAACAGATAAGATAAATTTCTTACACGAGTAGCTTTACTCTTTTGTAGCACAGGTACTATCCCCCATAGTATAAACCCTATTCCGGCAAAGAAAAATATACCAAGGCTTATAAAATCAGCATTCAGGCTATAATTAAAATAAGATGCCACAAGCATTATAAGACCGGAGATAATTAATATCAAATTAATTCTCGAAGGATTTTCTTTTGCCATGTTAAATGTTTGTTATTTCATTATAATTAATTGATAATCAAATAAATATACCACCATAGCCAAGTTTACTTAAACAGCTGACTGTCAGTAACTTAACTTTATTCTCTCTATTATTTTTTAACTAATCAGTTAATCTAACTAAAACTTTTTCTATTAAGTTTTTAACTCCGGGCTTGTAGTCTTTGCTATATTCTTTACGTATACGATTTGCAATAATATTACATACAGTCAAAGCATTGTGTCCAAGCGCTTTAGATAGTCCGTAGATAGCGGAACTTTCCATTTCGTAATTTGTTATTTTACGCCCGTTATATTCAAACTTACTTATTTTGTCGTTTAGAGTAGCATCTCTCAGCGGTAAACGTAACATACGCCCTTGCGGACCGTAAAATCCGGGAGCGGAAATTGTCATTCCTTGTCGCATATCACCGGCTACTTTGTTCAATAATTCTTGCGAAGCATCAGGGAAATAAGGTATAGGCAAACCGCTACGCCATTGAGTGTGTTCGAGAAATGCTTTTTTCAAATCTTCATTTCCCATTAATTTTACCGCAGCGTAGAAATTTAACATCCCGTCAAACCCGATAGAGGTTGCGGTAGCAATGGGAGTATCAACGGGAATATCACCTTGTAATGCACCCGAGGTACCTATACGTATCAAATTTAAAGCATGATGCTCCGGTTTTAGCATCCTTTTTTTAAGGTCAATATTTACCAAAGCATCAAGTTCGTTTACTACTATGTCTATATTATCCGTTCCTATTCCGGTAGATAAAGCAGTAATTCGCTGCCCCCTAAAAGTGCCGGTATGGGTTATAAATTCTCTATTGGCAGCTTTAAATTCTATTTTATCAAAAAAATCAGAAACCACTTTTACGCGTCCCTGGTCGCCAACCAATATTATGGTATCGGCTATATTTTCAGGCTGTAAATGCAGATGAAAAATTGTTCCATCATTATTTAATATCAATTCGGATTTTTCAAACTTTATCATATGTAATTAGGTTTATTTTAAAATAAATAAAATAATTTGTTCTTAAAAACTCAAAGGTACTTATTTTTGATTAAAAAGCAAGTTTGTTTAATCAGAATTTATATACTTTTTTTGCACTCTCGTTTTGCCACCTTGTTTTTATGAACCTTACTACTCTTTCCAGAACACTTTTATAACCAATATTTACGAGATTAAAATATATATTGCACCTTATCTGTTTCTATAAGTTACCTAAAGTAATCGCGCAAAATATTTACCATATCTTCCTCCAGTGTTATCGTCGGACTTTCTACTATGCGACCTATTTCCGTATCTCCATCGTAAAATATAAATGTTGGAACATGAGTGAAGTTATATTTTTTTAATGCTTCCACATCATTTTTTTTCTTTCTGTCTACGGCATATATAATTGTACCTGTTTGCGGAAAATTTATTTTATCTAAAATATTCAACATATACGGTAATTCTCTGCGTGTATCAGGACACCACGAAGCCATTATTATAACTACCTCCGACACTTGATTGCTATATTCTCTAAGTTCATCAATAGCTGTTTCGTCGGCTGTATAATTTTCATACCCCTCATTAAACCACGAAGCAAAAGGAGCGGTTTGCAAACCTGCTTTGTTTACTTGTCCGTACAATATTTCGCCTTTCATTGTTTCGCGAACTCTGTTTATTTTTTTATAACTTTTGCAATTAGCAAGTAAAAAAACAACTGTAAATATAAATAATATTTTTTTCATTTTTCTAAAGATTTTTGTTACATACAACCCTTGGTTAAACTGAGAATAAGTAAAATAACACGCTTATAGTCAAACAATTATATAGGTATAACGATAGTTAGGTAAATTTTCAATTTTATTAGGTCTTAAAATTTTTTAATTTTGAAAATTAATTTTAATTCATTTTTAAACCACATAAAAAAATAAATATAATATGAAGAAAACAAAAAAAGTTGCAATTATTTTATCGGGTAATGGTGTTTTTGACGGTGCTGAAATTCACGAATCTACAATGACTATGCTTGCAGTTGTGCGTTTAGGAGGCGAATATCAATTATTTGCTCCCGACAAGAAACAACATCATGTAATAAACCACATTACGGGCGAAGAAATGAAGGAAGAACGAAACGTATTGACAGAAGCCGCTCGCATAGCTCGCGGCAATATAAAAAAATTGACAGAGCTTAACATGCAAGATTTCGATGCTTTGATGTTGCCCGGCGGTTTTGGTGTGGCAAAAAATCTTTCCGATTTTGCTTTCAAAGGTGCTAATTGTTTTATTGACAGTAATTTAGAAAAGATAGTGAAACAAGCAGTTGAACTGCAAAAACCAATCGGTGCATTATGTATCTCACCTGCTATCGTTGCTAAGATAATAAAAGGCGCAGAGGTAACAATAGGACAAGATGAAGGCACAATTAAAACCATCGAAGCAATGGGGGGAAAACATAAAACAACCAATCATGGCGAAGTAGCAATAGATAAAAACTACAAAATAGCAACTACCCCATGTTATATGTTGGATGCCAATATATTACAAATAGCCGAGGGCGCTGAAGCTGTAACTAAAGCTGTATTTGATATGATTTAGAAATTCAAAACTAACAAGCTAAAAATCAGCAATTTACAAAACCAACAATTGAATATTATCTTAAAAATTTTCAACCCTAATTTCAGAAAACTTTTGAAATTAGGGTTGAACCCGAAATATGCATTAGAAAATCTATTACGCACTCAAATTACTTCAAAACAAGGCACTTCGTTAATTTACAAAACTTCACCATAGCAGTGCTATGCATCAGTTTTGTAAATTCTTGTTTTATTGTAATTTGAATGCTCATTACGAAGTTCTAACGCATAATTCGGGTTGAAATTATTTTCGTCTTCGTTTTAATTTTTTGTGTCTTCGTTTTGGCTGCTTTCGGCTTGTGGATTTTCGGTTTTGGTGTTTTCGTTTTTGACGCTGCCTTTGATTTTGGCGAAGTTGTTTTTTTATGCGCTTTCTTGTAGGTTTGTCTTGCAACCTGAATTGTCGTCTTCGTCGTAATTTAGTAAGCTTCCTTGTGAAAATATTTTGTTTGTTTCTCGCATTTGATGCAATACGTTTTTCGCTTGGTTTTAGCGACATTCCCATACTTTTGTTAAGTATAATTTTCTCTTCTTTAGACAATTTATATTTTTTCCTTAGTCGAGCTTCTTTTCGGTCAAAATGTTTGCGTACTTTGGCGCGTCTGTAAGCCTCTTTGCGAGCCAACCATATATTGCGAGCTTTCAACATACTTATTTTTTGTGAGCGTTCCATTTTTTGTAACTTTAAAACGCCACCGGGCTTGCTCCAAACTATGGTTTTTTTAAACTTACGCTTTTGAGCCCTAAAATGTTTTTTACGTTTACGCTCAATTTTTCTATTTGCAATACGATACCTTACTTTATCTTTAAACTTCAAATCTTTATAAACACCGGATAAAACTGCACGTTCTTTAGGTTTTAATTGCATTTTTTCTGCAATTTTTGCCGAATCTGCACTTTTCCATTTATTAAAAAATTCTATACGTTCCTCTTCTGTTTCTAAATTTTTCCAATTTGTTTTATTAAATTTAGGTAAATCACTTCCCAAGCCGGCATTGTTTGAGGGGGTGTTATTTAACGTATCGGCAGACATAACGGAACTTTCTGTTTGGGTACTGTCTTGGGCAGTAAGCAAAACAGGCAGAAAACAAAAAACTAACAAAAAAAGTATTTTATTTTGTCTGAAAAACATTAAATTTGTTAAAATAATTTATATTGTTAATCTCATGCAAAACTCGACCCAAATTTCAAGTATTTTAGTCTTATTTTTAACGATGTTGTTTTTTTTTAATTGCAACGAACGTAATGATGCCATACCTGATGTTTACGTAAACATTGAATTGGATTTGAATAACCCTGATTTTTTCCCTTTACAAACCATGGGCAATAATGTATATGTAACCGGTGGCGTAAGGGGAATTTTGGTTTACAGAAAATCTTATAATGAATTTTTGGCAGTGGAAAGATGCTGTCCGCACGACCCCGAAGTTGGTAAAATATTTATAGACGAATCAGGACATTTTGCTGCCGATACAATAGGATGCGGGTCTAATTTTTCTTTACTTATAGACGGAATGGTTACAAAAGGACCTTCTAAATTTCCGCTTAAAAGATACCATACCGAATACCTGCAAAACTTGAATATTTTACGAATTTCAAATTAAATCCATCTTTATAAGTGTTTTATAGTCAATATTTTAACTGTTATTATCTTACGGAATTAAATTATATTTTATGGTCTGGGGTAACGTTCATTTCTACAAGGATTACATTCTAATTTAAACTTTACAACAAGTTCCGAAGTATCGGAATTGCAGCTTATTGTACCATAGGCTTTATTGTAAAACTTGTCGCATTCTTTGGGAATACTCCCTCCGGCTTTATCTTTATTGGCAGAATAAAAATCTCGGTCGAAACGATATTCCCATTTGCCCGCTGTTGCGCTAAATTTAAAATTGCCTTGCTCGTCGGTTTTGCAAATAATTTTTTTGCCTGTTGCTATATTCGTAAAAATTAAACTTGTATGTCTTACGGCACGAGCTTTGGCATGTTCGGCTTCCATTTGCGGGGTAGGACGTGCGCCTCCGCACCAACGGGTGGTATACACGGCTTTCCCTTTCACTTGTATTAAATTCGATTTTTTTTCAGAATTTAAAGCTGCTTTCTTTTGGTTTAAATTGCATGCGTATATCATACAAATAACTGATACAAAAACTGTTACAATTAATTTCCTCTTCATAGCTTAATTTTAATTGAAAATTGACTTTGTTGCATGGTTCAATTAGCATCTAAAATACTGGTTATAAGTTTTTTACATTTAAAACATTTGAGTTTTTTGTTAAAAATATATAGTTTAAATATTAATTTTTCATAAGATTTTATGAGTTTTTCAAATCTATTGATTCTTATAATAAGCTTATTATAACCAATAGTTTATTATTTTTTATTATAAATATCTCATAATTATCTTGTTAACTTGGCATTCACATGTGCATTGTAGTTCGCTGATTATTAGTAGTTTAAATTCACAATTCGTAATTGATAATTCGTAATTCGTAATTAATAATTCCTAATTGAGTTAATATTCTATTTTTGTTAAAAATAAACCTTTAGCCGGAACCGAAGCACCTGCGGCGTTTCGGTTCTTGGCTTTTATAATATTATGAATTTCTGTGGGTTGTATTTTGCCACGTCCTATTTCAAGCAGTGTTCCCGTTATGGCTCTTACCATGTTACGCAAAAATCTATTTGCTGATATTTCAAAAAATAAAATATCGTTTTTTTCATAAAAATTTGCTGAAAATATATTGCATATATTATTATTGGTGTCGGTATGCAGTTTGCTGAAAGATGTAAAATCTTCATAGTTCATTAATGAATTTGCTGCTTTCTGCATTCCGTCAATATCCAATTTCCCGAAAACATAATGACTGTATGCGTACACGAAAGGCAATTTTTTGCGCGCTATACGGTAGCTGTAACTTCGTTTTTTTGCAGAAAATCTTGCGTGCATGTTATCGGCAACCCGATAAATTTTATGTAAGACTATATCTTTTGGCAAAAAATTATTTAACTGAAAAAGTTTTTTCTCTATATTCTCAATAGGTTTAGAAAGTTCAAAATGAGCTGTAAAATGTTCGGCATGAACTCCTGTATCTGTTCTTCCTGCGCCTATGATTTTAACTTTTTCGGAAAAAATAAGACTAAACACATTTTCTAATTCAGCTTGTACGGTATGTGCATTGGGTTGTATTTGCCAACCGTGATACGCAGTGCCGTCGTAGGCTAATTCTGTAAAATATCTAAACATGAAAATCTATTGTAAATGTTCGGGGCGTAATAAATCATTGACGGTTTTTACAGGATTGAATGTGGTTATGGGTACTTCCACAAAAATTGTATTCCAATCTGCCATTGCGCCGTTCCACAAGCCGGGTAACTCTAAGGCTTTGAGCGCTTTACCATTCAATGATTTTTCTGAAATAAAAATACTGTCGCTATCAATAAATTCTTTTAAATTGAATGAATTGCCTTTGTAGTCTTTCATTCCCAGAATTAAATCTACGGGGTTAAAATGTGTAGCTTTGCTTACTATATCTTGCATAACGGGGTTTTTCATGTCTATTTGGGCAGATTCAACTATTTGTAAATTTACACTGCCATCCTTTCCTTTCACAAAGAAAGGTCCACCGCCCGGCTCGCCTTCGTTTTTGACCATTCCGCACACTCGTATGGGGCGATTAAGTTGTTTGAACAGAAATTCGGTTTTATTTTTTCTGTCAAATTCAAAATAACTTTCAGGAAATGTAAATGAGAAATATTTTTGAATGAAATTTTGTATCTCTTCTATGTTTAAATCATCATTTTCAGTATCTAAAGTGTTTAAATAACGGAACACTTTATTTCTTACCTCAAGCAGTATTCCCGCAAGTGCTTTTTTGTAGTCGTAAGTGTCTTGTTTCAATTTGTCGTGTACTACATTGTCTATATTTTTAACAAAAACAATATCTGCGTCGAGTTCGTTTAAATTTTCTATCAACGCACCGTGTCCCCCCGGACGGAAGAGGATATTACCGTCTTCTGTTTTGAATGGTTCGTTGTTCAAATCAACTGCAATGGTGTCGGTATGTGGTTTTTGCTCTGATATATCTACGCAAAAATCAATTTTGTGAGACCCCGAATATTTAGATTTTAACTCCTCTATATGTTGCTCAAACATGGCGCGGTGTTCTACCGATACCGTAAAATGCAAGGATGCTTTGCCTTTAGTTGCCACATAATTAATTGCCTCTACAAAATGTTCTTCGGCAGAGGTTCTGTTTTCATTTTCGTATTTATGAAAAAGGAGTAATGATTTTGGTAAATTAGCATAATTTAAACCTTTCTGTGTCAAAAACAGTTCGAGTACTTTTTTAAAGTCTGATTTTATATTGATTTTATTTTCATCGCATAAAGTTTTTAGATGCGGATAGAAAGCAAATTCTTCAATTCTTTCAAAAAATTCCTTTACATTTTCGTCTGCGGGTTCTTGTTCGTTGCTATTCATAAAGGAGCTAAGCGCTTTAAACATGCGGCTTGCAGCACCGGAAGCCGGTATGAATTTTAGTATAGTTTCATTTTTCACAGATTGGTCGAAAAGCGAGATATACGCTTTCTTTTCCTTTTCATTCATTTTTAGTATACCATGTTCGGGTGTTGCGGGGCTAATGATATTTGAAAAAGAAACCCCTTTATTAAAATATTCCAATTGTTTTAATACGGTTTCCGGATTGCGTCCACTATTTTTTAGAAGTATATCAAGTTGTGAGTTCATAAATCTTTTTTTTTTGTGTTTTTATAAGCATTTGCGTACTTAGCAAAGGTAAAAATTTTCTGTGTAAAAAAGAAAAAACATGGGGGAAGAAATTATTATGGTGTCTTTCGGTAATTGAGAGTAGTTGAAGTCATTGAGCTTACAACTTTAAGGTAAGTTTTAATCTAAAATATATAATAGAAATTACTATGAGTGCTAAGATTATAACTCCAAAGATATGAGTCTAACATATTGATAATCAAAAAGATATAAAACAAAGCGACAAAAAATAATTCAAAGAAAATATTAGTCGGTAAACTTTTTTAGGGTGTGATATTGGCTTCCATCTCTATAATCTACCTTACTTAATCATAGAGGTTTCATATCTATTTTATTTTAAAGTTAATTTCAAAATGTTTTTCTTCTGTTTGAATATCTCCAATCTTAAACGATTGATAAAATTCTGTATAATATTTCCCTATTGGCAGTTCTTGAACTTCTCCATGAAAATTTTTGAGAGGACACCCAATATAACCGGTTGTATATTTAGAATCATCATACCATGGGATTATAATAGCAAACCTGTCATTTTGAGGCACTATAAAACCGCCAACATACTCACAAAACAGATGCTCGTAAGGACGTCCATAACTAACACCCCCTTCATTTATACTACCGAGTCGATAAACTTTAAAAAAATCATTATCGGGTCGAAAAGTTTCAAGGAATAAATCTTTAGAGCTTTCGTTTATAATTTGAAAACTAAATATTATATTTTCACCTTGATTAAATATAGTTTTTTCATTTCCCAATGTATCAAGTAGTGTAAATTTAAACTTAACCTGTTGCAATTCGGGTTCATTTTTTTTGCAACTTGCTAAAATTATTATAACAATAAGCACTGTTAATAAAACTTTTATTGATTTCATGGTTATTAATTTTGGAGGTTATAAAAAAATTGCTGTTATAAATATTTAACATATTATCATCTATTTTTGAAAAATGAAAATAGACTTCAAATTCCTAAAATACATGTGTACAAATGTAAGAAATAATGGTCATAAGTACAACAAAAAACAAAATTATTTGTGTAAAACTTGTAGAAGGCTGTTTAATCCAAAATATGTAAGTTTAAAATATTGATAATCAAAAAGTTCTAAAACAAAGCAACAAAAAATAATTCAAAAAAATATTAGTCGGCAAGTTTTTTTTAGGGTGTGATATTGGCTATGTTGTTTATACAAATAGATGGGATAGTTTTCAAAAAACTTAAAAAAAATAGGAGAAGAAAATACAAGGGAAATTAAAGGGAATAATTGTCATTTCAGACACCATATAATAAACAGCATACTTTCTGTATCACCTCTAAATTTCTTGTTTTTCGTGTTTTGTTAATTTTTTAAGTTCAGCAACAGATAAGTTTTGTAATTCAAAATCAGTTTTGAAGTATTCTTCCGGCTCATCTGCTTCTGATTTTTCTATTAAAATAGGTTTACCGATTAAATTTGTTTTAAGTTCCGAAAGATTTAGCGATTGTATATAATCGTCTTGTTTTTCGGGTGTTTCGTATGTAAAGTTATTAGTTTTCATCACTTCCGCTAAATGCTGTTATTACAATAATATTGTTGTACTTATCCGTTCTAAATACAGCAGATAAAATTTCCGATTTATTTCGCAAATTATCATTTTTTTATTACTGTTAGCAGAACATATTTATTATTCAACTTCAAATCTTAATACTGTTTTAAGTTTGTCTTTCTCTACTTTTTTGAAATCAGATAAATAAATTTCTCTATGACTTTTTAATTTTCTTTTCAAACCTAACTCCCTTGTAAAAGTTTCCATTTTTTGAAAACTTCCGGGTTCGCTATCATAACTGCCGATATGCAACATTTGGATACATTTTCCCTCTCTTATTTTTTGAAACTTGACTTTATCCAAAAGCCCATGGGGCTTTTTTATTTTAGTAAGTTCAATCATTTCATTAAAAAAATCTATACTAACAAAATCGGGTTGCCTTATCATTAAATCAAAAACTAAATCATCTTTATTTAATTCCTTTGTGTTATTTGACTTGGCATTTTCTGAAATATCCCAAACTCCTTCTAATGGATACACCGTCCAATCTTGATAATTTTTAGGCGAAAATTCCATTTTTTTCATATTCATTTTAATTGCATAAGCAACACTATACAAAACGCCAATACAATCTGAAAAAAATTGATTATTAGGATTTCCTTCCCCGCTCAATGTTATAAATTGATATTCGGGAATTTCTATCAGTGCAGGTTTATTTTTCGGCAAATAAAATTCTTTTTCTTTTTTTCTCCATTCGTGTTTCATTTCGATTTCTTTAATTTTAAAATTTTAACTCTCAACTCTGATTTCGGCACTGCGAAATTACCATAGCGCGCCGTACACAGCGCCCGAGCAAAGCAGCCTGTCAAGAGCGCCATATAGCTTGTCGTATCATTTCTATAAGTAGGCTTACAACCATATATACCCCAAAATATAATGCAATAAGCATGAAACGTTTCCATTGCAAATACTCGCCAAGGCAATATGCTATGGGGGCAGCTATTAGTATTCTTAAAATATTTATAAGTATACTTACATATTTTTCGTTCATGCGAATTTTATTTTCGGCAAAATTAATATTCTTTATTTATAATTGAAAATTTGAAACCTATTTGAAATTGATTTGAAATAAATTAGTTTTAAACTTTATTTATCCGTACAACTTTCATTATGCCGGGTATCATTTTAAGATTTTGAATAAGTTCATTTAAGTATTTTGTGCCGCTTACAAGTACCCCTATTGTGCCTTCAAAGGTTGCTTTTTTGGCTTCCTCGATGTTTATTCCGTACAAATCAACAAATTTTTGTTTAACGATTGTGTCAGAAATTTGAGCAACAATACCGGGTTTTTGTTCACTTATTATTCTTAATTTAGCTTTGAATTTTACATTTACCTCGTTTTGTTTCCATTTAGCTTTTATTATTCTGTAAGAATATTTTTTAAACAAATCAGGTGCATTCGGACAGCTTATTTTGTGTATTTTAGTTCCCCCGCTTGCCGATATAAAAGCAAAAACATTATCGCCCGGAATAGGGTTGCAACACTTGGCATATTCATATTTTATATCTGATATATTTTTATCAAGAAATAAAAAATCATTTTTGTCTGTTGCAGCTTGCTGTTCGTTGTCTATATTAGATTTTAATTTTTCAAGTGCGTTTTCGTAGTTTAGTTCTTCGGGTGATATAAAAGTATCATATATATATTCAGGTTCTATCTTTAGCTCACTTTTTTGAATACTGATATAAAACTTATCTATTTTTGAAAAGCCTAATTTTTTTCGCAAAATATTTACTTTTTTATCATTAAGAACAAAATCCTGTTTGTTGTACTTAGACTTTACCTTTTCTATTATCTCGTTCAAAATTTGTTTACCTTCTTCAATTTGCTCTTTTTCAAAGGCTTTTAGCGATTTTTTTATACGAGTTTTGGCATGCGAAGATGCAACAATATCAATCCATTCGGGTCGTGGTTTTTGATTGTTGGAAGTTAAAATTTCTACAATATCGCCATTTTGCAATACATACCTTATGCCCACGAGTTTATTTTTTACTTTTGCTCCCGTACACCGATTGCCCAAGTTTGAATGTATCTTGTAAGCATAATCAAGTACAGTAGAACCGGCTTTAAATTTTTTAACCTCGCCTTTGGGGGTAAAAACAAAAATCATATCGGAATACAATTCTGTTTTATTGGTACTGTCTTCATTAGGCTCTAAATTGGGGTTCTCCAATATTTTTCTTAATTCATCCGTCCATGAGTTGTGTCCGGCTTGCCCTTTAATTTCTTTGTATTTCCAATGCGCAGCGCTTCCTTTTTCGGCAATATAATCCATTCTGGAAGTTCTTATTTGCACCTCAACCCACTTGCCCTCCGGTCCTATTACTGTGGTATGCAAAGATTCGTAGCCGCTGTTTTTGGGAGCCGACACCCAGTCGCGCAGACGATTTGGATTGGGTGTCCAAATGTCTGTTATTTTAGAATAAACGTTCCAACAAGCTGATTTTTCTTCTTTTACAGATTTAAAATCATCGGTCAATATTACTCTTATCGCAAATAAATCATATATTTTTTCAAGTCCTACGTTTTGTTTTTTTATTTTATTCCAAATAGAATGAATAGATTTTGGTCGCCCTTTGATATTTGTTTTGTAGCCCTGTTCGTTTATCGATTTTTGAATTGGTTTTATAAAATCAATGATATACTTATCGCGCGATGCCTTTGTTTCATCTAATTTTTTTGCAATATCTTTATAAATATCCGAGTTCAGATATTTCATAGCTGTTTCCTCAAGAAAAGTTTTGATGTTGTACAATCCGAGTTGATGTGCTACCGGCGCATACAAAAAACGAGCTTCTCGACAAGTTATCATTATTTTTTTTGTTTCATATTGGCTTATATTTTTCATTTTAAAAAGATGATACGCCAATTTCAATAAAATTACTCGCACATCTGCTCCTATTGTTATAAAAAAATGCTTGAAATATTCCCCTTGTTCGGTAAGATATTCATTTTCGTTTTTTGCAAATTTCTTACTCCTTTTACTTAATGTTTCGTATTTCGCTTCAAAGTTAAGTTCCTCGAGTCCAAAAACGCGCCTGCTGTCTAATTTATTCGTTTCTATAAGTCCGTTGATGATAACAGAAATTTGTTTAGCAAAATTTTGCGGAAAATTTTCCATTAAAAAATCGTCGTCTATTTTGTTGTTTTCGTAGGCTCTGAAAAGTAGCACCGAAATTAAGGCAGACATTCCCAAGCCTATCTCTTTGGTAGTTATTATGGCTACTTCTATTGCCGTTTGAAAATAATTAAATGCCGGATTGTTGCTATCTGCTTGACTATGCTGCCTTGACACTTCTATCGCCCTGTTCAACAAAGGCTTACGCTTATCATCTAAATAATTACTTGCAGCTTCGTATAGAGTTTTTATCCTGTCCATATTATGTTTAAAAGTTAAGAGTTATAATTTGAAAATTAGTTTGCTAATAATGAATGATTACAAAATATAAAGGTATATGTTTTTATTGGAAGTTGGAAGTAGAGCAGTTTTCCGTCTCCCGTCTTCGGTCTTCGGTCTACCGTCTTCCGTCTCCCGGCAATTTCACTTCCTCAATATAGATAAATTACAAAAACTATGAAAAAAATTACATTTGTTCAATAATCTTTTTTGTAAACTATTAGTTTATTTATAATTTCGCTTGTTGTAAATATATAAAAAAAATTCTCTTATGAAAGGACGAGTAAAATGGTTTGACACTTCAAAAGGTTTTGGGTTTATACACACAGAAGAAGGTTTTGATATTTTTGTACATTACACAGGTATCATCGACGACAGCGACAAAAGCCTAAACGAAGGTGAAGAAGTTGAGTTCGAAATAAAAGACGGACGCAGAGGACCACATGCTATAAACGTAAACAGGAAACGAAATTCTTAGGTTCAATATTATAATATAGAAACTTGATATTATAACTTACTACAAAAAAAGGACTTTCCGCCTTTTTTTGTGATGTTGTGTTTGTATTTTACAAACTCTTAGTTCATCTTATTCCAATTTTAACACTCACTACTAAATTCTATTGTGAAAATTGCCCCCCTATATTTCATACAACCATCAAATTACATCCACGCACCTCGGCATGGTCATAACGCCCCAACACTTCAAAACTACCGTCGGGATATGCTCGCCCCAAATCTTGCGTCTCAATAAAAGAACAAGAATTATAATTTGCCAAATCAATAATATTTAGCCCCCCTACCTTTCCAAAAGGTAAAATACTGAACGGATCATAAAGGTCTCGCACGTATACCTGCATAGTATCGGCAGGCTTAAATTGCTCTTTCTCCAACAAATATGCCTGCGAAAGCAACTCGGTCATACCATACTCCGAATATATTTGCAAACTTCCCGTAGCCCTACGAATTAAAGCATGAAGCTCAGAACGCAACAACTCTCGCCTACGACCTTTCATACCTCCTGTTTCAATTATTTTCAATTCGGGCAAATTGTAACTGTATTGCTCAAAAAAGTCAATCAAAGCAAAACTCACACCTATTAACAATATCTTTCTACCGGTTTTCACTGCCGACCTTATACTTGCATCCAAATTTTTAAAATCATAAAGGAAAAAACCACTCAAATCAGACTTCGTTTTCTTCACAAGCGCCTCCGTCATGTAAACAAGCGACGAGCCTTTGCGTTCTAAATAAGAAGGCAACAAAGCAAGTATTATATAATCTTCCGGCGCACCGAAAAACTTACAAAACCCAGCCATAAAACTTCGCTCATACACCTCTATATCAGACACATAATGCTTACTTTGCCCAACATTGCCCGTACCACTACTACCAAAAACAAGCTCTTTCCCTGTATCAGACACCGACAATATTTTGTGCTTCTTAAAAAAACTTATCGGCAAAAAAGGTATCTCCTTCACCTTATTTATATTATCAGGTTTTACCCCTATGTGAGCAAGATATTCAGCATATATTTCATTATTTTCAGATTGAAATCTAAAAATATCCATTGCACACTTATCAAAATTTATACTCCCTTGAAAAATATTTTTTTTAAACATTTTAAAATCTTTAAAGAATGATACAACTATCAAAATTTATCTTACAAACTTTACACTACCCACTAACATTCTGTATACAAAACAGTTAATAACTTCCACTACGCCCCTATCCACAGTAAAATAAAAGATAAAATGCAAAACTATTGTTTTAATATATATTTATAAAGAAAAAAATTAGTTTTTAAAAACTTCCTTAAGATAAATTTTTTTATATATTTGCAATTTCAAATTTTAAAATTAAAAATAATAAACTGATAAACAGAAATGGCTACACTTCAAAAAATCAGAGACAGAGGACCTCTCATTGCAGTTGTAATAGGTTTTGCTTTGCTTGCTTTTATATTAGGTATGGGTTCAATAGGAAAATCCATAAATAATTTATTTTCTTCCTCATCAGCCAATGCCTTAGGCATTGTAGACGGCGAAGAGATAGGAATAAAAGAATTTCAAGAACGTTACAACAACCACAAGGCTTTCATTCAAAATGCCAACGGACTCAACAGCTTAACCCCCGACCAAGAACGTCAGCTACGCGAAGAAACTTGGAACATGATGCTGAACGAAATATTGCTCGTAAACAAACTAAAAGATATGGGATTATGGGTATCAGACCTCGAAGTATCAGAATTGATACTGGGCGACGACCGCCAACGAGACCCCATTATGCGCCAAATTGCAATATTTGCCGACCAAGAAACAAGACAATTTTCGCCCCAAGCCGTGCGACAGTTCTTTAACAATATAAACAACAACGATGTAGCTCGTGAATTTGGAGTTTACCTTGAAGACTTAATTCGTATGAATAAAGCCCAAACAAAATTTCAAACTCTAATTACCAAAGGACTACACGTATCCAAAGCTGAAGCACAACAGCTATACAAAGAAAGAGTAGAAACAGTTGATTTCAACTACGCTTTCAAAAGCTACAGAACGGTAAAAGACGAAACAATAAAAGTTTCTGACGAAGAAGTTAAGAATTATTATAAAAAACACAAAAAAGACTACGACCAAGAAATGTCTCGCGATATTTCATATCTAGCTTTTGATATTCTCCCTTCGGAAAAAGACAGAAACGATGTAAAAGCAACCGTAAATGAATTTAAAAAAGAACTGAAAAATATTGGTGCCGCTGACGAAGAAGGCATAATAAATTTCGTAAATATAAATTCAGACGAACGCTTTATAAATAAATACTACACCAAAGGCGGATACAAACTTCCTGTAATTGACTCATTAATTCAAGAAGCTGCCGTTGGTGATATAATAGGACCTTTTGAACAAGACGGATTTTACAAATTGGCTTTTATAGAGAAAAAAGTAAATGTGCCGGATACAGTTCAAGCATCGCACATTTTAATAGCCCCCGACGGTGCTAAAATAGCAAACATGCAAGATGCTAAAGCATTGATTGACAGCTTAGAAACAGCAATAAAAAGCGGAAGTGATTTTGCTGCCGTAGCAAAACAATACTCAATGGATACAGGTTCGGGTAAGAAAGGCGGTGATTTAGGTAAATTTACCGAATCGCAAATGGTAAAACCTTTTAGCGATGCTTGTTTCTTTGGAAATGTAGGCGATTTGAAAAAAGTTGAATCACGATACGGATGGCATCTTATAAAAATCACCGACCAAACTAAGAAAAAAGAAAAAGTATTCCCTATAATATTTAGTAGAAAAATATTGCCGGGAGAAGAAACGCTAAAAGATAACTACAACAAAGCTGCTGCTTTCGCATCTGTGGTAAACTCACGAGAAAGTTTTGAAAAAGAAGCTCAAAAATTAGGATTAACACCGGGTATTGCAACCGACCTTAATCCTAACACTCGAGTAATAGCAGGTATAGAAAATCCCGAAAGCATTATCTCTTGGACTTTCCGCGATAAAACAAATAAAAACTCTGTTTCGGAAGTTTTCCAAAACAATAATAAATTTGTTGTAGCTATCGTAACAGAGGTTCGCGAAAAAGGTATAGCTCCTTTAGAACAAGTTAAAGACCTCATAATGCCCGAAGTAATAAAAGAGAAAAAAGCCGAAATGTTTACAAAAGAATTTACTACGGCTATGCAAGGTAATACTGACTTAAAAGTAGTAGCAGAAAAAGCAAGCGCACAATTCTCAAGTCAACGCAATGTAGCTTTCAGCTCATCAGCAATACCGGGAATAGGCGCTGAACCTAAAGTGATAGGAACACTTTTAAGCTTACCCAAAGATAAACTATCTGCTCCCTTGAAAGGCGAAAATGGTGTTTATGTAGTACAAGTAACAAACAAAAGCCCCGAAGCAAAAGTTTCGGAAGCTGAAGTAGAAAAAGACCTCTTAAATACCAATAGAAATATGACTTTCAGGGTTTCCAGAAGTTTAGTTCAAGCATTGAAAGAAAGAAGCGAAATAGAAGATTTTAGATATAAATTCTTTTAACTCTAAGTAAATATACAAACTAAAAAAACAAGCACTCTGATAAGTATTGGAGTGCTTTTTTAACTGAAAATAACTGAATAAATAAACGCTAACAAACTGATTATCAAAAAGTTACAAGACAGCCAAAACCCACATAACCTCTTAATTACCAAATAGTTACAAAAGAACCCAAAATATTAAATATAAAAACCACACATATATTTTAAGGTATCTTGAAACACTATTTACCCCTCAAGATTTTTCTATTTCTTAAAAATTAAACACTCATTACTGAAATTTTTTAAACACACAACAGCTTGATTATGGAAACGGAAAACTAAAGAGCAAACTGGAAAAATGAAACTCCCAACTTCCATCTTCCCACTTCCAACTAAAATATAAACATATAAAATAAATATTAGACTAATTAATTATCATATACAAAAATGAAAAAGAAAAACATTGTAATAGCCCTCGGAGGAAACGCACTTTTGCGCGGCGACCAAGCCGGAACCATTGAAGAACAAGAAAAAAATACAAAAGAAACTTTGCAAAACATTCTTTACCTAATTCGCGAAGGACACAACATTATTTTAAGTCATGGGAATGGTCCTCAAGTAGGCAATATACTTATGCGAAACGATGCAGGATTTCAAAACTACAAAATCCCTCAAATGCCTTTGGATATTTGTGTGGCAGACTCGCAAGGCGGTATAGGATACATGATTGAACGTGTATTACGCAACGTACTGACCGAAGCAGGTATTGAAAAAGACATTATCACTTTAGTAACTCAAACAGTTGTAGATAAAAATGACCCTGCATTTAAAAATCCGACCAAGCGCGTAGGCAAACTCTACTCAAAAGAAGAAGCTGAAAAACTAACAGCCGACAAATCATGGGTGTTCAAAGAAAGTCCTAAAGCCGACAACGCATGGCGACGCGTAGTGGCATCACCCAAACCAATTGATATTTTTAACCTTAGCACTATAAAAAACATAAGCGAACAAGGTGCCATAGTAATAGCATCGGGCGGAGGCGGAATACCTGTATATATTGATGAAAACAATATGGTAAACCCTCTGGAAGCTGTAATAGACAAAGACATGGCTTCTTCAGTACTGGCTTCCAAAATAGGTGCTGATGAATTTTATATATTAACCGACGTTCCTTATGTATACCTCAATTATCGTCAAGAAAATGAAGAAAAAATTGAGCATCTTACAAAGGATGATGCCTTAAAATACATGAAACAAGGAAAATTTGGCGAAGGTAATATGGCTCCAAAAATTGAAGCATGTTTGCAATTTGTAAACAATGGCGGTGAAAAAGCTGTTATCACAGAAGCTACTAAATTGGAAGATAAATCTTTTGGAACTAAAATTACTTTAAAATAAGTTCTAATAATTATACTGGTAATCTATGGAAATTCATAGGTTTATGAATTTCTATAGATTTGCTAATGTTTTATTTCAAAAAAATAAAAAATAAGAATATGCCCAGACCAAATACAAAAGCTGATTTAATTGAAGCATCAAATGCAAATTTTAATAAACTTTGGGAAATTATTGATTCTTTTTCAGAAAAGGAATTTTCAACAGAATTTGATTTCTCGGGAAATCCAAAATTAAAAGAACCGCATTGGACAAGAGACAAAAATGTAAAAGACATATTAATTCATTTGCACGAATGGCATAAATTGTTGATAAACTGGATTACAAAAAATAAAGCAGGCAATAGCGTAGACTTTTTGCCCGCACCTTACACATTTAAAACCATAGCGGAAATGAATGTGAAGTTTTTTGAAAATCATAAAAATACCTCTTACGAACAAGCCGTTGAAATGCTGAAAAACAGTCATGATGAAGTAATGAAATTAATAGAAACATTCAGCAATGAGGAATTATTTACAAAAAAATATTTTAAGTGGAGCGGAACAACAAGCGTTGGGAGTTATTGTGTTTCAGCTACATCGAGCCATTACGACTGGGCTGTAAAGAAATTAAAAAAACACAAAAAAAACGTTTAATTGCACTATAATAGCTCTTGTAAAAACCAGCCGAACTTTTGACATATTCCCCACACAAGTCTCAAGACATAAACACCTTATAACCAAACACTTAACCATTCAAAGTTAAAGTATAAATTTACATTTTTAATTCTATAAAAAAACAAAAATATGAATAGGAAAACTTTATTTATCTTATTGGTTGTTATTGTTTTTACAAGTTGTAAAACTCGTAAAGTGAACAATTTGGTATTAGCCCCAACAAAAAAACCTGTTGAAATTTGGAGCGAAGAGGTAAATAAGCATTATCCTCTTGACTTATACAAAAATATAATAGCAACCGATTCAGTTATTTATATTATCCATGCTTGGTCGATAAAAGCATTTGATTTAAACACACATAAACTTAAGTGGAAATACATTACAGAAAGTTCACGTATAAAATCAAAAGCTGTTTTAAACAATAATTTTCTGTTCTTTACAAAAGGAGAAAATGTTTTATCTTACGATATAGCAACAGGCAAAGAAAAATGGTATGATGATTTTTATCCTGTTCATAGCGAACTAGCTGTCGATTACGGAATGATTTATTTTGACCAAGATACAGAAGAAGGCGGCAACCTGCGAGGTGCCGATGCTAAAACGGGAAAAGTCAAATGGGAACAGCCTACCGGCGGTTGGAGAAATTCTCCTATAATTGCCGATAGCATGGTAGTAATACCCATATTTAGAAAAGAAAAAGAAAAAAACACAGAAGTCGATGTGAATTATCTTAGCGTTTTTAATGCCATAAACGGACAAGAAATATTTAGAAGTAAGTCGGACGATGCCTCTTACCATTACAGCCAATATTCGATAGGCGAAGGTGCTATTGTTACTTTGTACCTGCAAAAACAACATAAGCAACATGAGACAAAAGGATATGTAGTTTGTTTTGACTACAAGGGAAATGAAAAATGGCATTTTCAGTTGAAAAAAACTACCAAAGGGGTGTCGAACGTGCATTCAATCATACGCGACAATAGGGTTTATGTGTTCTTTGACAAAACTTATGCGTTTGATTTAAAAACGGGTAAAGAATTGTGGCATAGCGATATAGCACCAAGTTATAGTGGGAGTAATGCTGTTGCTACTTCCAATGCTTTATTAATTCAGGCAAATAAAGAAATTCACGCTTTTAATCCTAAAACAGGGACAAAAATGTGGACATTAAAACCGGAGGATAAAGATTTACCAAGTCATAAAAACAAAGTTTATTTATGTCCTAATGTCATAAATAAAACAATATATGTTTTGTGTGGGTATAAATTAATTGCATTCAAATAGCCGATAAGTATACAATAATAAAGAATTAACAACACTATGTTAAATAACAAATTACGAAGTTAATATTCTTATAATCAACCGATTATAAGACAAGAAAATAAAGACGCTATAACCTTTTAATTACCAACAACTTACAAAAGCAACAAGCTGTTTAGTTTTTTATTGGCTTCCTTTAATTAATAGATTTTAGTCAATTATTTATTTTCATTTTTCACATAATTTATTTTTGCTAATTTCGTTAAATATTTTAAGTAATCTTTAAATATTATATTCTTAAATAAGTATTTTCTTATATTTTTTTTAATATCTTTGCGCTGAACTAATTATCATAGATTATGAACGAGAAAACCGGAAAAATATTAATCACTATAATTATAGTTGAGACCATTTTGTTAGGATGGTTGTTTTTTGACAGATTTTCGCAAAAAAAAGAAAACAAGCAACTTACAACTGAATTGGTAGATACAAATGCTGAGAAACAAAAAGTTGAATCAGAGCTGAAAGAAATGTTGCGTCAATACGAAGACTTAAAAAGTAACGACGAAAAACTAAATGCCAAACTTGAGGAAGAACAAAAAAAGATAGAAACCTTAATTGCAAAACTAAAAGCAGTAAAAAAGAATGAAAGGTATAAAATTACACAGCTAAATAAAGAAATTGAAACTTTAAAAAAAATAATGAAGAGCTATATAGCTCAAATAGACTCTCTTGCCACCGAAAACAAAGACCTTAAAGCTGAAAATTTGAAAGTAAAACGCAAATATGAAAATTCAGAAGAAAAAAATAAGGAACTTGAAAATTCACGGGACAGTTTAAAGAACAAAGTAAAACAAGCAGCCACTTTAAAAACTTATGATATAATAGCAACTCCGTTAAACAAATGGGGGAAAAAAGCAAAAAAAGCTTCTTGGGCAAGAAAAATAAAAATTTCCTTCCATATTGCTGAAAACGAAATAGCCAAATCAGGAACACGTGATATATATATACGTATATCTGATGCCAATGGTAAAATTCTTACAAACTCAGAATCTACAATGTTTGAATACCAAGGACAAAATATTGCATACTCCCTAAAACGCAGGTTTGAATACACCGGTGCCGACCTTGATATAGCCATGTTCTGGAATGGAGAAGGAAAGGAATTATCTAAAGGAAACTATAATGTAGATATTTTCACAGATGGTAAAATAATAGGACGAACAAATTTTTATTTTAAAAAATAATACTTCTTAAATCGAACGTCAAATTTTAATATAATACACGTCATAAAGGCGTATCTTTACAACATTTATTCTTGATTACCAAAGAGTTAAAACAATTAACACCCAAAAAGAATTTATAGTCGTAAGATTGTAAAAGAATGAAGAATTGGTTTGCTGTATAGACGTTGCCAGAAAAACATGCGCCTGTTGAATTAAAATAAAAAAATACAATATTAATGTTGCTTAAACCAAATTCCAAAAATCGTTTACAGTATGTACCGGAAGTTTGCAAGCACCATTTTCACATAAGTAGAAAACATTGTCGTTCTTATACCTATCTTTCAATAAAGACAATTCGCTTTGATTGGAGCATAATACAGTAATCAAATCCGGTCGGAAAACAAAACGTATCTCAACCGCATTACTCCTTGCTTCGCTACCCGAAATTACAGCTTCACGAAAAGGATATACACCATAACACAACAACTCAAACCAATAATAATGAAACCTTAAATTACCTTTCACAGCATCAACCATACGAGCCGTTAAACCCTCATAAACAGATAGATACGAAACATTGCCCGTAATTTTTGACAATAAAAAAAGATTACCCGCCATAACCGCACTCGACGAAGGCATAACGTTGTCTACAAGTTCCGATTTTCGCATAGGAACATCAACTCCGTGCTTATACGAATAGTAAAAAAGACCTTTTTCTTTGTCGTAAAAATTTTCCATCACAAAATCTGTCATCAACTTTGCCGAACTAAAATAATACTCGTTTCCGGTATGCTCAAATAATTTTATCAAAGCAGATATAAAATAGGCGTAATCATCCAAAAAGCCGGGTACATTTTCACCCATCTGTTTACTTAGACGCCATATCATACCGTTTTTTTGCAATCGTTTTAGTATAAGCGTTGTCAAATCTTCGCTTAGCTGCAAGCACTTTTCATAAGAAAAAGCCTCATAGGCATCGGCAAATCCTTTAATTAAAAGGGCATTCCATGAAGTTATAATTTTATTATCCAAAGCAGGTGCTACTCGTTTTTTTCGTTTCCTGTGCAAAAGTTTTAAATTTTCATCAATTTCTTTTTCAAAAATTTTGACCTCAAGATTGTTTTGTGACGCAAAATCATCAATCGAAACTTTTGCATACAAAATATTTTTGCCGTTTTCCCAATTTCCGCCCGAGCTAATAGAAAAATATTTCTTAAACATTAATGATTTTTCAGCAAGAATTTCATCTATTTCCTTTTCTGTCCAAACATAATATTTTCCCTCTTCGCCCTCACTATCGGCATCCAAAGCTGAATAAAATCCACCATTCGGCGAATGTAATTCCGACAATAAAAAATCAAGCGTTTGATATACTATTTTTTTATAAGTTTTTTTCTTTGTCAACTTATACGCCTGAGAATAAAGCGACAACATTTGCGCATTATCATAAAGCATTTTTTCAAAATGAGGCACTTGCCAAATGCCATCAACCGAGTATCTTGCAAAGCCCCCGCCTACTCTATCATACAAACCTCCAGCGATCATTTTGTCGAGTGTTAAAACGGTATGCTCCAATAACTTATCATCCTTTGTGTAAAACCAAGCCTTTAAAAAAGCCTGCCAAAGTCCGGGCATGGGAAACTTAGGAGCTTCTTTAAAACCTCCGTTTTTTATATCGCCCCTGTCAAGCGTAATTTCAAGAAGTTTTTTCAACTCTCCTGTACTGATGTTATGCTTTTCGGCAGTTAGCCCAATTTTATTATATTTTTTTATCTCTTTATTTATATCATTTGCAGCACGTATAAAATCGGCAGGCGAACGTTTCCACGAACTGTTCAACTCCTGCAAAATACGCTTCCACTGTGCTTTAGGGAAATATGCCCCCCCCCATACAGCCTCTCCGCTTGGCAATGTTATACAATTCAGTGGCCAGCCCCCTCTGCCTGTAATCAAATTTACGGCATCCATATAGTAGGCATCAGTATCGGGGCGTTCTTCTCTATCGATTTTTATACATACAAAATTTTCGTTCATTATTTCTGCCGTTTCCAAATCTTCAAAAGACTCATGCGCCATAACATGACACCAATGACAAGCCGAATATCCTATACTTATGATTATTAACTTGTTTTCAGTTTTTGCTTTTTCAAAAGCCTCGCTACCCCACGGATACCAATCCACAGGTTGATGTGCATGTTGCAACAAATACGGACTTTCTTCATTTTGTAAATGATTATTATATTTTTTTATCGTTTTCATTTTATTTAAGAGTTCTTTATTCCTTCATAAGCCCCTGATAATATTTAATTTACATCAACACAGTCATACAGTTCCCCCTTGATTATCAACATGTTAAATCATCAAAAAATATAAGCATAACATTACTATTATGAGGTTTTGTAAATCAACAGATCTTATTTTACACTAATTTGAGAAGACAATTGATTTTCTATTGAAAGTATTTCGGGTTTAAATTATTTTCCGTTTTTTATTTTAATTTTTTGATTTCTTGTTCAGTCAATCCTGTTGCTTTTATTATTTCTGCTATGGGTTCATTATATTTTAACATTGCTTTTGCTAATTTTTCTTTGGCTTCTAATTCTCTTTGTTTCGCTTCTTGTTCTTTTTGTTTTGCTTCTTGCTCTTTTTGCTTGGCTTCTTTTAATTTTACCTCATACTTATATTCTACATCCGTAATGACTGTTGTTAGTTCAGAATTATGAATACGTTGATTTTTTATGAAAATATCATAAGCCGTTTTTTCTTCCG
>PDWJ01001823.1_pt1 | contig 24522 bp, 19 predicted proteins | sample 1430881 | NCBI WGS metagenome assembly PDWJ01 (sample SAMN01162460, study PRJNA174530) | Oral metagenome, whole genome shotgun sequencing project. | biome: Marine environment; feature: Marine mammal; material: Swab sample of the gingival sulcus; isolation source: swab sample of gingival sulcus...
TAAAAGAGTGCGAATGGAGGTTCAATGGCGGAACTCCAAAACAGCTTCTCAAAGACCTAAAAATGATCTTGAAACAAAATTATTAGGTGTCAGCCCCTAATCTTTTATCATATTTAATCAGGAGGACAAAAACTATGTAATTAGTCGATCCTGAAAAATTGAGTATGAAGCTGTTCACGAACAGCCTCAGCGTTTTGGCAAGCCTGTCCTACAGACAATACAGGGAACCTCTTGCTATGAGTGTGTGCGGTTTCTCCTGGGAGGTATCTCGGCACCGCAATGGACACAGGGAACGGCTTGCCATTTTTTGTCCCTTGGCACGATCTGTGAGTGACGGCACCTGGGGCAGGTTCGTTTGAGGCCCTTGAGGGCCCCAAGAATGGAAGCTATGCAAAAAGGATTCATCCTTTCCTTAGCTCCTGGCCGGTGCAGCCTTGCTCGTAGTCTTGGGTGGTTCTGTATCAGCCTTGCACAACTCCTTTCCCAGACTGAATCCCTGACCCAGGTAGTCCCCAATGGCGTGGTAGGCCCTGCTGCCAGGAGTGAAGACAAAGGGATGTACCTTGAGCATGTCAGGCATCCCCTTGGTGTCGAGTACCGATGGGTCGGCCTTGACGTCCCTGATCTCTCCCACGCATTGGGTATGTATACCCAGCTCATGCACGGCAATGACTGCGCATTCCACAATAAGGGGAAACTCCTCAATGTACGGGGCGTTCACCATCTCACCTTTGACCGGTGTCATACCGGTCTTATGGAATTTGTCTTCCTTGTTGCCGGATACCATACCAAAATAGTCCACCATAGCCGCCTGATCCGCTGATCCGATATTCACGGTAAAGGCCTTGTGTTCCATGATGCCGGCAAAACTCAGGCGTTGAGGTTGGATGGATACGGCCAGGCAGGGAGGTTTGGAGCAGCATACCCCGCACCAGGCTGCGGTCATGACATTGGGACGACCGTCAAGGCCATAGCTGCCAATGACCCACACAGGGGCTGGCTGGGCAAGTATTTTGGGGCCAAGTGATTGTTTCATAGGTACTCCTTGAAGGATGAAGGACAGACTGACAGGCTATGGAGAATAGCTTGTGTTTTCAAGAAAAATAATCCTGTGGAGCCATGTTTTCTGAAGCTTGCCCTGGCAGGGAGCTGGAGATACTTCACTGGCTGTGAACGATTTGCTGCGTTTTTCCAACAATTTTACGGATAGGATACACCATGTTGTGTACGAACAACAGGGACTCGGTTGTGACCATTGCCCATCGGGGTGCACGCTCTCTGGCCCCGGAAAATACCTTGTATGCAGCCCATAAGGCCCTGGAAACAGGGGCCGATGCCTGGGAGATAGATGTGCGCATGACTCGGGATGGGCATCTGGTTCTTATCCATGACGAAACCCTGGAACGAGTAACCAATGTTGCCACCCATCCCAGGTTTACCCATCGTGCCTCATGGCGGGTGGCGGATTATACTCTCGAAGAGCTCAAAACCCTGGATTGTGGTGGTTTTTTTGTGAAGGAAGACCCGTTTGGTCAGATAGAATGCGGCGCAGTGACCGACCAGGAAGTCCAGGGATTTCTCAACATGGCCATTCCTACCCTGGAAGAAGGGCTTAGGTTGACCCGCGATCAGGGGTTCAGGGTCAATATTGAGATCAAAAATCTTGCAGGCACCCCTGGCCATGAGGTGGTAGTGGAACGAGTGCTTGCCATGATTAGAGCCTTTGATCTTGTTGAACAGACCCTGATTTCCTCGTTTCATTTCGACTATCTGCGTATGAGTCGGGAGATGATGCCGGAAGTACCTACCGCCGCCCTCATGGACGCCTCCAACAGAGAGCAGGAAGAGGGACTTATTGCAGCGTTGAAAGCCTTGAAGGTGGATGCCTGGCATCCTGACAAGGAGATTCTCACCCCCCATGACCTCAAGCGGGTGCTGGAGGAAGGCTTGGGTGTCAATGTGTACACGGTCAATGATCCTAAGCAGATGCGTTCATTGGCCGCCCAAGGAGTGACAGGGCTTATCACAGATTTCCCCCAAAGGGTGGAGTAGCAGGGTAGGTGTAACCTCGTTTCTTTGACAGCAAAAAGCCCCCCAGGGAATTCCCTGGGGGGCTTTCTTGGCTGTGCGTTTATTTCCTGGACTTGATGTATACGGCACCCAGGATGATCAGCAAGATGAAGAAGATAAACCAGAGTCCGTTGCTTCCACCTTCTTCGGAGTGTTCTGGAAGGGTTTGATCTGCAACGTTATGGGCACGTTCTTCTTCCAGAGCCTGCTTGTTGGTGTGGGCATCGCCATGAGCGGCCACGGGACCCGCTGCGGCCATGATTTCGGCCTGTTTGGGATGGGTACCCAGCCAGTCAATGGTACCGGTATCTATGTCGTATACCGCTCCCACCACCTTCAGGGTGCCAGCTGCAACCCGGGCCCTTGTGGCCGGGCTGTGGGTGAGCAGATCCGTGATGGCCTGCCAGATATTGTCGATCACAGCGGCTGTGACCAGGGCGTCACCAGTCAGTTCGGGATGCTCCTGTTTTGTCTTTGTGACCACAGGGACGATATTGTCCACCAACTGGGGGATGGAGCCATGTACCTCGGCACCCTGAACCACGGCGGTCACGGCACCGCAATGGGTATGACCCAGTACCAGCATGACAGGGGTTCCCAGATGATCCACGCCGTATTCTGCCGAACCTATCTCATCCACATCCATGACATTGCCTGCAACCTTGATCACAAACAGGTCGCCAACACCCTGGTCAAAGAGGAGCTCAACAGGAACCCGTGAATCGGAACAGGCGAGAACCGTGGCAAAGGGATGCTGGCCTTTGGCTGTGGTGAACATGCGCCGCTGACGATCCTGATTGGGGTGGATGGCATGGCCTGTGGCAAAGCGGTCATTCCCTGCCTTGAGTTGAGTCATGGCCTCGTTGGGGGTGAACATGCGCTGGTTAGGGGCGGGAGAAGCCCACAGGCTGGTGCTCAGAAACATGAGAATAGTACATATTCCCAGGGCCAGGGTCAGTGGTTTCATCGTTGTCTCCTTGGGGTTAAAGGGAATTGGAAGGGTCGTCGGATGATGACGCGCAGACAGTATATACCCTTGAGTCTTACCCATTGGGAAAGATTCAGGCAAGGATTTTTGTCCTGTCAGGAGTGGTAGGGACGGGGCCGCCTCAGTCCAGGATGCCAAGGTCGTTACGCGCCATCCATCCAAACATGGCGGGACGAAAGCGTATCTTGACATAGTCTTGCCGCTGTTCTTCTACCCGCACCGATGTACCGGCATGGAGCTGGAACAACGTGGTCGCCTTGGGGCTGCGACCAGAGCGGACAAGGGCGGTTTCTGGCAGGACAATAGCCCTGGGCGCGATGACCGGGCCAAGGGTCTGCCTGATGGCTGAAGGCAGCAGGGTGATCAGGATGAGCATGGCTCCCAGCGTGAGAAGGGTCATGGTCTGGGATGGCCGTATCAAGCGTATACCCAGCCCCAGGCACACAAGGAGATTCAGACCAATGCACAGGTATTGGATGGTTTGGGAGGCAAGGAGATGTTCCCAGAAAAAAAGGACGCGGTACCAGCCACCTGTTTCTGGCTTATCGTCAACGCATAGCGAGCGGGCATAGTCCAGATTAAAACGCAGATCGGCCTGGGTCGGCAGAAAGGGCAAGGCTCGTTCGTACCAATAGATGGCCGGCCCCAATTGCTCGTGTTTCAGATAGGCGTTGCCCAGATTATAGAAGAGATACCCATTGCGGATACCTGCCTGGGTCAGGTGGTGAAAGGCATGAACCGCCTCCTCAAAGCGTTGGTTAGTAAAGGCATCAATACCCCGAAGCAGGGTACGTTCCTGATTGCCTGCTGCGGCATAGGCCTTAGGCATCCCTGCCAGCAGCAGGATGGTCAGCACGGAAGAAGTCACGATCATACGCATAGTTTCTTCACCAATTCCCTGGTTTGTCCCACAAGCTGTTCGGTGTGATCCCCTGCTGTTTGAGAAGGCCTGGAAGAGCCATATCGTGCCCTGTCCAGACGGATCATCAGGTTCTTGACTGCGTTGCCCAATTCCCCATTGCCCGTGGTTTGGGTCACCAATGCCTGGGCCTCTTCATAGGTCAGGGATTCTGACAGACTGTGGGTGCGTGAGGCAATGGCCGCCATAAGGGAACGGAAGCAAAGGGTCAGGGAGTCAGCATCTGGTTTGCAGGCCTGTTTAAGCAGGAGCGAGGCCATGCCTGCATAGCGTTTGGAAGGATGTGTCCTGCCCTGCACGTGGTGGCGGACGAACCAGAGTCCCATAAGGCCCAGGGGGGGCAGCAGCAGGAAGAGGGCAAACAGGGAACCTGAAAGGGGCGCACTGTCCTTGAGCGCGTCCATGCCCTCGTACAGGGGCAGAATGTCCTTGTGCAGGATGGTCACATCCTGTTTCGTGGGCCTGGCCGTGGTGGTAGATGGTGCCGTATGCTTGGCAGGAGGGGCTTCTTGCACCTCACCCTGACTCACTGTCATTGATATGGGCCGGGTGGTCATGGATTCATAGGTTCCTGTGGCAGGGTCAAACCAGTTCAGGGCAATGGGGCCAAGCGTTAATGTGCCGACAACGGTAGGCACCAGGGCATGGGAAAAGGTTTTGCTTCCCTGGCGTCCCAAAGGGGTAAGGCGCTCATGGGTGACGGGTTCATCTGCATAGGTTTTACACCCCTTGCCCAGGGCAAGCCGGGGCGGGGGAACATCCTGGATATTGCCGCTGCCTTGTACGGTGATGGTGAGGGTGGTACTTTCCCCAGTGGTCAGTTCGGTGGTGTTCATGGCGGCATGGATGGAAAATTGTCCAATGAGGCCGGAAAAGGGAGTCAGGTTGTCGGGTGGGGCAGGCAGGGGCAGCACCGTAAGGGCAATGGGGGCCGAGCGAACACGTTTGCGGGTTCTGCGGCCGCGGGAGAAAAAGGGATCGTTGAACAGGGCATCCAGACCGGAACGGCGACTGGAGGCTGTCATCACATCACAGGACAGCGTGGCCGGGGCAATGGTCAACTCGCCGACCTGGTTGGGGGTCAGCACATAAGAGACTTGGGTGACCCTGAAGGAACGGCCCTTGATGGTGGTTTCAAAGGTTTTTTGATCCTGCACTTGTTCCACATGCATGGTGGGAAGGTCGGGTTGTTCCAGACGCCCGTTGGCTATGTTTACGGCCTGGAACACCGAAACCGTGTACACGATCTGCTGGCCCACATACGCCTGTTTTTCAGAGAGTTCGGCTCGGAGAAAAAGCGGAACATCGCTGGAAGGGCTTACTGATTCCCGGGTTACAACAATGGGAATGGCCTTGGTGGTCAGGGTGCCGGTATCGGTCTCCACAGACAGGCTGGGGATAGTCAGGGTGCCGGTTTTTCGGGGGATGAGGGTATAGGCGTATTCCCTGGTCTTTGTTGTGGAACCGTTGACAATGGAGATGCTTGTTCCCGAGGCCGTGGATACGATGTCAAACGCCTTGATGACCGAGGTATCCACTTCACCGCTGTCTCCGGTGATAATGACCTTGAGGGTCAGGGATTCTCCCAGGGCTATCTCTGTCCTGTCCACCAGGGCCCGAACCTGGGTCGAGCCCAGAACCTGAGCAGGAAACAGGAGGAGCATAAGGAAACATACGACATATTTATTCATGGCGGTTACCAATCCCGTTGGACATTGCGTGGTTCATAACGAGGGATCAGGGCCTTGCCAGGGTGATCTTTAAGCCGGTGGAGCATCTTGTTGTCATGGCTTTGGTTTGGGGTGGGGCTGGCCTGCCTGCCCTGGTTGCTCCGATCGTCAGAACGTTTGGGCTGTGGCTGGGCCTTGGCCGGAGGGGTGGCGTTTCCATCTTCCCTGGCGTTTTTTTTCTGATCGTGCAGATTGTTGTTTTGCTTGTTGTGGTTGTTTGGTTTGCGGTGATCTTTGGGTTGTTGTTCCTGAGGGTCTCTTTTTTTATCCCCTGATTGATCCTGCTGACCGCTGGCATCTTTGGGCAGGTCGTTTGAGCCAGGCTTGTCCTTATGGTCGTTGGACTCCTGGTTCTGTTTGTTCTCTTTGTCCTGCTTCTGCTGCTCCAGTATCTTTTTCACGAACGCAATATTGTCCTGGGTGGCCTGATCTTTGGGTGCGAGTTGGACTGCTTGTTCATAGGAGGCCAGGGCCTCTTCATACTTATTCAGCCGGAAAAGGGCATTGCCCCGATTGTACAGGGCCTTGTGACGCAGGGTGGGGTCTGTGGCCGTGGCAGCCGTGGTAAAGAAAGAGACCGCATCTTCATAGTGAGCGGCCCGAAAGGCTGTGTTACCCAGGTTGTAGGCCAGGGAAGGATCATCTGGATTGTCCACCAGGGCCTTGAGAAAATGGTTGCCAGCCTGTTCCCATGCCTCATCAGCATAGGCGGCCATGCCCCTGCCCTCATGGGTGATAAAGGGGTTATCCAGGGCCTGGGCCGGTTTTACGGTTACGAGACCCATAACCAGGCAGAGTCCAAAAAGGGCGTTACCAGGGCTCAGAATAAGGCCCTCAGCAAGCAGGGCAATGAGCCCCAGGCCAAGAAGCCAGGCATATCGGTCAACCGAGGTCTTGTGCTTCCCACCGGTCAGGGTTGCGGCCTTCATGCCTCCCCGGATTTCCTGATTGTAAATGGTATCCAGATCCATGTCGCCGGTGGTGGAACGCACCGAGGTTCCACCCGTGAGGGCCGCAATGGCTTCCAGGGTTGTTTCGTCTAATTTGGAGAGCAGGATCTGGCCTGTTTCGTCCTTGAGGAATCCCTTGTCTGGGCCAGGTACCGGCGCACCATGAGGCTGGCCAATGCCGATACAGAAGATCTTGATATGTTGTTCGGCGGCTTGCTGGGCCTGGATCATGGGGTCGCCAGTGGTTGTTTCGCCGTCAGTGATCAAAATAATGGCCTTTTCCGATCCATCCTGGGGGTCAAAGGCCTGCATGGCCGTTTCAATGGCATGGCCCAGGTCGGTGCCGCCCACAGGCATACCATCAGGTGTCAGGGCCTGTAAAAACAGCTCAAAACCGGAATAATCCAGGGTGATGGGACATTGGACAAACGCGGTGCCTGCAAAGGCGACCAGCCCTACCTTGTCGCCTTGGAGCCTGGCCAGAAGATCCCTTATTTCCCATTTGGCCCGTTGCAGCCGGTTGGGGGTGATGTCGCTGGCAAGCATACTGCGGGAGCAGTCCAAGGCCAGCACCAGACTGACCCCCTTGCGCTCGATCCGTTCCCAGGTGTGCCCATAATGCAGTCCGGCAAGCGCGATGATGAGGCTGGTGATGGTCACGATGATCAGGCCATTTTTGATACCCCTGGCAAGGGTGCCTGGCCGTCTGCTGATGGGGCCAAGGGTCTGATCCAGACCAAAGGCATCCATAATCTGACCACGCCTTGTATGGCCGTACACACCAAGGAGGATCAAGCCGGGAACCAACCAGAGCAGATAGAGGAGATCAGGGTGGGAAAAGGTCATGGCAATGCGATATAACGGGTTTGAGCAAGCAGGAACCACAGAATCAGGAGCACGAGAGCCGGCCCTGCAAACCAGGGATAGAGGTTCTTGTACCGGCCGTGGGTTGTCACCTTGACCGTATTTTTTTCCAGGGTGTCAATGGCCGCATAGATGGCCTGCAGGGAATTTTTGTCCCTGGCTCTGAAATACTTTCCGCCTGTATCCCTGGCCATGGTTGTGAGCATAGCCTCGTCCATGTCCACACGTTCATAGACCACCCGCTGGCCAAACAAGGGATCGTTGATAAGAAACGGGGCTGGTTTGTTGCCGCCCACCCCAATGGTATACACCTTGACCCCTTCCTGGGCCGCGATGCGGGTGGCGTCAACCGGCGAGAGCACACCGGCATTGGAACGCCCATCGGTGAGCAGGATCACAATACCTGTACGCCCAGGCTGGCCCAGGAGCCGTTTCAGCGAGATGCCCAGAGCATCGCCCACAGCGGTTTGTCTGCCTGCCGAGCCAATAGCCACACGATCAAGTACCTTGTTGATGGTCGGGTAGTCCGTTGTCAGAGGAACCTGGGTATAGGCCTCGCTGCCGAACACGACCAGGCCGATGCGGTCGCCATCACGTCCCTTGATAAAGTCGTGTACAACCTGCTTGACCGCCTCAAGACGGTTTATGGCCTTGTCCTGTTCGGAAAAATCCAGGGCCGCCATTGAACCGCTCACGTCTACAGCAAGAATGATGTTGATCCCCTCTGAGGTGCGTGTGGTCACGGTATTCCCCCATTGGGGCCCGGCCAGGGCCAGGATAAGCAGTCCGGCTGTGAGGTGCGGGATGGCTGTCAGCACAGGATACAGGCCAAGCGTCCAGGCACGGGGCAGGTCAGCCAGCACCGATGCGCAAGGCACGCCCAGCGCAGGCTCACGATCCCTGCGAGACCGGAACAGGAGCATGGCAGGCAGGAGGAGCAAGGCAGCAAGGAAAATCGGGTGTTCAAAGCGAAACATGGGCAATGGGTTGGCGTTGGGCTAGAGAAAGGGCTTGAGGTTGTCCTTATGGGCTGCACGGAACAAAGAGGTTACCGAGACGGCTCCTGGGTATCTTTGCTGGGGTCTGGTTCGCGGGTTGTCTGCACGACCTGGCGTACCAGATTCAGGTCGTCCTGGCGTTTCCTGCCGGTTTGAACCGTGTCTGCGTATTTGATGAGATCGCCTGTTGTACAAAAATGCCGTATGGCCTGGAGCGTTTCCTGAGCCATGCCAAGATGCTGCAAGGCGGGGATCAGCTCCTCGCTGGTCATGGTCACGGCCCGGATCTGGAAACGGGATGCAAGGTAGGCCCGTAAGATATGGCTCAACCGGAAGTAATAGGGACGATCAGCCAGATCGTTCATGGTACCAAGCAGGTCAAGCTCCTTATATGCCTGTTCATGGGCAGGCAGGGAGGGGGTCGCAGGGGAAGGCCGCAGCCTGCTGCGTCGTCGTCTCCACCAGAGCCAGAGCAGGATAAGCACGAGCATCACACCAAGGCCGGTCAGGCCCACCCAGAGCCAATGGACTGTGGGCAAGGCCTCCAGGGGCTTGATGTCTCGGATGTCCCTCATTGGCTGGGCCAGGTGCGTGGCATTATGCAAGGTCTGATTCATGCCCGATTCCTTGTTTCACGTAACCTGAAGAATCGGTACAAGGCATCCGTAAGGGGCTTGTCCGTGCTGATTGCCATACAATCAATGCCCGCCCGCTGCAGGGTGTGCAGCCGGTCTGCATGGGCCTTTGTCTGCCTGTTGGTAAAGGTCGTGCGTGTGGCCGTGTGGGAACAGTCCACCCTGACCATTTCACCTGTTTCCAGATCACGGGCATGGAGCATACCTGCCCTGGGCAGTCTGAAATCACCAGGGTCTGTCACAGGAACCGCAATAAGATCATGCCGCTTATGCAGCCGCTTGAGCGAGGCAATGGGAACATCGGTCTGGAAATCCGAAATAAGAAAGGTGATGGTTTTTTTCCGGCAGACCCGACCCAGAAAATCCAGGGCACGGCTCATATCAGTACCCCGATAGCTGGGGGTGAAGGTCAGGATTTCACGGATGACCCGCCATACATGGGCAGCCCCTTGTTTGGGCGGGATATAGCGTTCTATATCCTGGGTAAAGAGGATGACCCCGACCTTGTCCTGGTTTTTGACCGCATGAAAGGCAAGGATAGAGGCCAATTGGGTGATGGTCTCCCGTTTATTGCTGGCCTGTGTTCCAAAAAGACCTGAACGGCTCATGTCCACCACAAGCATGATCACCTGTTCGCGTTCCTCGCGGAACCGCTTGATATAAGGACGGCCCATGCGGGCCGTGACCTTCCAGTCAATGCTCCTGATCTCGTCGCCAGGCACGTATTCCCGCACCTCCTCAAATTCCATGCCCGATCCCTTGAAGGCGGAACGGTAGTGCCCGGCCATCATGGTATCCACCACCCTGGAGGAGGTGATGTGGATGCGGCGGATTGTCTGGATGAGGTCTGGGGAAAGCATAATGATTACGGGACTTCAATGGAGGCGAACATTTTGGCAATGACCTCGTCTGTGGTCATGTCCTCGGCCTCGGCTTCATAGGTCAGGATGATCCGGTGACGCAGGACGTCCGGGCCAATGGTCTTGATGTCCTGAGGGGTGACAAAGGCCCTTCCCTGGAGAAAGGCATAGGCCCTGGCCGCCATAGTCAGGTAGATGGTGGCCCTGGGTGAGGCCCCAAAGGCTACAAGATCCTTGAGGTCGCTCAGGCCAAAGCTGGCCGGTTCCCGCGTGGCAAGAATCAGGGTGATGATATAGTCAAACAGCTTGTCGTCCAAAAGGATGTCCTGGATAAGGGTGCGGATGGTCTCCAGATCAGCAGGAGTCAGGACAGGATTGGCTGTGCCAGGATGTCCCTGGGCAAACCGCCTGGCTATTTCCCGTTCGTCTTCCCTGGTGGGGTAGTCAATGCGCAGCTTGAGCATAAAACGGTCTACCTGGGCCTCAGGCAGGGGATAGGTGCCTTCCTGTTCTATGGGATTTTGGGTGGCCATCACGAGGAAAGGGTCGGGCAGGGTGAAGGTGGTGTCGCCAATGGTGATTTGGTTTTCCTGCATGGCCTCAAGTAAGGCCGATTGTACCTTGGACGGGGCACGGTTAATCTCGTCGGCCAGGATGATGTTTTCAAATAAAGGGCCCTTTTTGATGGAAAAGGTGCCGGTGCTGGGCTCAAAGATTTCCGTGCCCAGGATGTCGGCCGGGAGAAGGTCCGGGGTGAATTGGATGCGTTTGAAGCCCGCTTGCAGGGTGGCTGCCAGGGTCTTGACCAGAGTGGTCTTGGCCAGGCCGGGGACACCCTCAATGAGAACATGGCCCTTGGTGAACAGGCCGATGAGCAGCCGGTCGATGAGTTCCTGCTGGCCGACAACAACCTTGGCTATCTCCTGGCGGAGGGCGTGCAGCGTTGGGATAGATGCCTGGATACGTTCCTGGATGTCGTGCGTCATGGTAATGTTGTTCTCCGCAGATTTCACAGATTACAAATGAATGGATGGGATGCTGGGACGTAACGATAACGTCGGAGGAAATCTCGAAATTTTGGGGGTGTTGTCAAGTTGTGTCTTGGGGAAGTGCGTTGTAACGCATAGACCATTCAACGCTTATTAGGTAGCAGGTGGTTGAAACAGCATATTGCGTCATTGTCTGCTGAATAACTCAAACGCCCAAGCTGTTAAAGCGTCAGGTGCAAGAAGCGAGATATGTTGAAGCAACGTCACAGATGATGCTTGTTCAACAGCTTGGAGGGGGTTGCCTGGTTATGAAAACAAAGATTGTTGCCACCTTGGGGCCTGCATCCTCGAATTATGACACCATGAAGGCCATGATTCAGGGCGGGGTAAGGATTTTTCGACTGAACTTTTCCCATGCTGATGCCGCGTTTTTCGCACCTATCGTGAAAATCGTCAGGGAATTGGAAAACGAATTGGATGTTCCTCTGACGGTTATGGGCGATCTCTGTGGGCCCAAGATCCGTATCGGTGAGGTTATTGGTTCTCCTTTGGAGATTGAAAAAGGGGGGTATGTTTGCCTGGGACTTCCTGAACACAGGGACAGGGCAGGGATGTATCCCTTTTTACCCCTTGATTTTCCTGCATTGCTTAAGGGCCTTCAGGTCGGGATGCCCGTGTCGTTAAGTGACGGCTTGCTCACCTTTGCCATCACTCAGGTGATCAAGAACGATGAATGCTTTCTCCTGCAAGCCCATAACGGAGGGCTCCTTACCTCCAATAAGGGCATCTGCTTCCCCGGGAAAGAACATGCCATTTCCGCTCTTACTGATAAGGATACCAAAGATCTGCACGAGGGGCTTGAGATAGGGATAGATGCCGTGGCTGTTTCCTTTGTCCAGACACAAGATGATATTGCCGACGCCAAGGCCCTTATCGCCCAGCACGGTACCTGGATCCCTGTGGTCGCCAAATTGGAACGAAAGAGTGCTATGGATAACCTTTCGTCTATTGTGGCCCTGGCCGATGTGATGATGGTTGCCAGGGGAGATCTGGGGCTTGAATGTCCGTTGGCCTCCCTGCCTGTGTTGCAGAATAAGATCGTGAGAACCTGCCGTCATGCCCAAAAAGGGGCCATTGTGGCAACCCAGATGCTCTTGTCAATGGTGAATAATCCCATCCCAACGAGGGCCGAGGCCACGGATGTGGGTAATGCTATTATGGATGGTGCCGATTGCGTGATGCTCTCAGAAGAAACCGCTATTGGAGCCCATCCCTTGGCAGCCGTGAATATCATCAGAGACATCGCAGCCCAATGCGAACCCTATTACCTGGAACGGATCAATAGCCCCTACCCGCCTAAGCCTGAAAAGAATCCCCCCAAATACCTGGCCTATGCCGCCTGCCTGCTGGCAGATAACACCGACGCCCACGCCCTGGTCTGTCACTCCACCACCGGCTCCACAGCCAGGTATATCTCCAGCCGCAGACCCCATCAGGATATTGATGCCCTGACCTCAGACCCGCGTATGGTGAGGGCCATGAATTTTTTCTGGGGTGTTCGACCCCATCTTGTGACGACCCGCATCAAAAGTCATGCTGAACGGGCAGAGCATTTTGTCCAGGAAACGTCATCCTTGCGGCCCGGAGACAAGGTGGTTATCACCTCTGGCCAGGCCACTCCTGGCCAGCAAACCATTTCGACCAATGCCATCAAGGTCTATGTGAAGTAAGGAAATTCCTCATGTCCTCTCCCTCTGAAACCACATCCCTCCGGCGCGTCATGATCGTGACCGGAGGGCATTTCATTCATGATGTCTATTCCAGCTTTCTGGCCCCGTTTCTGCCTCTGATCATTGAACGATCCGCCATCAGCATGACCCTGGCTGGTTTCCTGTCTGTCTGTTTCAGAACCAGCTCCCTGGCTAACCCCTTGCTCGGTATCCTGGTTGACAGGTACGACCTGCGGGTCTTTTTTGCCGCAGCACCAGCTGTTACTGCCTTGCTCATGTCCAGCCTGGGCCTGGCCACAAGCTATCCCCTGCTGTGTCTCATGCTGCTTATGGCCGGCGTCAGTGCGTCAATGTATCATGTGCTCGGGCCAGTGCTTATCGCCCAATTTTCAGGTGAACGGGTCGGCAGGGGCATGAGTCTTTGGATGGTGGCCGGAGAATTGGGCAGAACCGTTAGCCCTGTGGTAGCAACCGGTGCCGTTGGCCTGTTCGGATTTGAGGGCATGTGGGGCATTATGATTTTTGGCATGGGGGCATCGCTCTTTCTCTACAAAGAAGTCCGCGAGCTTCCGCCCATTGTTCATGAACACGCCCAAAAAGAATCCCTGGCAAGTACCTGGAAAACCCTGCGCCGTGTTATGATCCCCATGATGGGCCTCTTGGGGGCCCGAGCCTTTCTCACAGGAAGCCTGGTAGGATTTTTGCCGACCTATATGGTCATGGATAAGGGATACACCCTTGTCATGGGCGGTATGGTACTGGCTGCCTTTGAGCTGGTGGGAACCATAGGATCCCTGGCAGGCGGCTCCCTCAGTGATACCTTAGGACGTAAAAAGGTTTTGTATACAGGTATGCTCCTCGGCCCTGCCTCCTTATTCGTCTTTGTTCACGCTAGCGAATGGGCCGTGATCCCCTGTCTGCTGTGCATTGGCATATGTGTCTTTGCCTGCTCTCCCGTCTTGCTGGCCACGGTTCAGGATCATGCCGACACGAAGCGAGGCGCAGCCAACGGCTTTTACATGGGACTTAATTTTGGGATCAACTCACTGGTGTTGCTGCTCGTGGGCTGGGGCGTGGATCACTTTGGGTTCACGCTTACCCTGAGCGGTTGCGCTGTGGCATCCCTGGCAAGCTTACCATGTATCTGGTGGCTGCCAGAGTAATCAGGTAGGTGCCCTCCCCATCTCTCAATCTCTTGCAACGTCCAAACCTCCAGGCTGTTCTGGCCACAGGGCGGTAAGCGTATCTTTGACCAGATCCTGTATCTCTTTGTCCGCTTGCAGGGTATGGGCCGCGACCATCATGTACAGGGGTTCGCGTTCCCACATGAGTTCGCTCATGGTCTCTTCAAGAGGTTGGTCGCTCACAAGAGGCCGCTGGCTGCTGGTTGCGGCATGGTTGCCAAGACGGCTTGCCAAAAGCGGTGGATTACCCATGAGGTACAGGGTGGTTCCGTTCTGCTGAAGAAGATCGCGGTTCTGTGCAGAAAGAATAATCCCACCGCCTGTGGCCACAATCTGACCACGCTTCCTGCACACCTCTTCCAGGATGCGTGACTCCATAGCCCTGAATCTTTCCCATCCTTCCTGCTCCACAATCTCCCTGACAGATCGTTGTGCCTGCTGTTCCACAAGCCTGTCTGTATCCACAAAGGGTGCGTCCAGGCGGCTGGCAACCTGCTGGCCAAGGGTGGACTTGCCGCTTCCGCAAAGGCCCACAAAAAAGACATTGGAACACGACAGGTCAAAGACCACATGCTCGGTTTTGCCAAAGGTCATGGTCTCATTGGGATGTTCCACATCATATTTTTCGCAGATAAAAGAGGTCATCAGGTGCTCCATTGGTTGGGCACATGCCCCTTGAGAGACAAGGGCAAGGCGTTGTTTGCAAGGATCTGGCAGGCTGGTGTCTTCCTTCTGTTATTATTGTTGAGGTTGTGCGGAAAAGGCGGTGTCAGAGACAGGACGTACCCAAGGATTGCCCAGGGTTCCCCCAACCTTGAGCCTGGTTATTGAGGCCGGTGAGGGGGGCTTGATCATGGTAAGCACTCCCTGCACCTGATCGGTTGTGAGATCATAAAGAAGTTTGCCTTGTATCCTGCCTTTGTCCACACGTCCCCGGATGGGTTGGATGCGAAGCATGCCTTTGTGAGTACGGATTCGGGCGGAGACAGCATGAGCCGTAAACTTGTCCCCTTGGATGCGGTTGGCAAAAAAACGCCCTCGTATCCGTGAAGCCTTGAGCCATGCCGCCAGTGGCAGGGGAAGGGATGGGGAGGTGACGCCGGACAGATAGTCGGTAACGTCCAGGGCATCTCCGGTACACGCAAAGGTGATTTTGGGGTGGGTGAAATCGGTGAGTCTGCCCTGCCCGTGGAAGGTCTGGCCATCAATAACGGTGTGAATATCTTGGAGTTCCAGGGTGGTTGCGTTCGCAGTATAATGGGCCTTGAAATCAATATCGTCAGGATGGCGAACCAGGGATGCAGGCCCAAGGCCCAGGTTGGACATCAGTTCATGCAGATTGGCATTGATCACAATGCCTCCCTTCCAGGAAGGCCTGCTCCAGATAAGAGTGGAAGAGGTCAGTATATCCAATCCAGGCAGGATAGCCCTCAGCGTCCTGAGTACCATTCGTTTGTGTGCTGGTTCAATCAGCAAGGTGCCAAACAGGGAAAGATCCAGGGGATTCAGAACATGGGGGAGCCTCGTTATGGTCATACGGGCCTTGCCATGCTGTACCAGGAGACTTTCCATATCCTGGGCGAGATGCAGGGTGCTGTTGAAGCTGCCGGTGATGGTCACGTTAGGGCCATGACTGGTCAGACTGCCTTGCAGGGCTCCTGGGGTATCTGTTCCCAGATGGTCGATGTGCAGATGGTGCAGCATCAGGGAAGCCGAAGGATGGCCTGCTTGTTCAGGCATCTGTCCTGTTGGGGTGCCCCATTGTGCCGGAAGACCAGTCAGGGTGGCGTTGGTAATGCGCAGCTCATGAATATGGGCAATATTCGACGGGAGCAATCTGCAATCAGAGGCGCATGGCGATGAGGCCAGAGAGGCAAGGTTGAGGATCATATCCTGGATATGCACATGGCCCAGGGCATATCCCCCGGGATGCAGAGGCCACACAGACAAGCCTAGAGAGAACTCGCCTGCCTGAAGAACAGGGGGATAGGTTGGCTGGAGGGAATTGGAGAGCTGGATATGGCGGAGGATCAGGACTGGCCAGGGACGACAATCAAGGCTCAACTTACCCTGCACATCCAGATCAAGGCCGGTGTGATCACGGAACCATGCCTGTAACGGGGGGATGAAATCCTGGGAATCAATGCGGATGAGCACAACGGTTATGACCAGGCAATACAGAACAACTATGGTCAGAGTGAGTCGTACGAACCAACGCATGGGACAAACCTTTGGGAACCAATGGTTTCCTACCGCTTGCGTCGAGAGCGTTTGGAATAGGCTCCACCGCCTTTACCTGCCTTTTTCTGTCGTGTTGATCCAGATCTGCCGACTCCAAGACCATAAAAGGCTCCAATAACAACAAGAAGGGCAAGGACTATAATAATGATGGCATCCATGAAACATTTCCTCCCTCTGTGGCAAGGGTTCACAACAATGATTGCTGAAGGATGTTTGGGGTTGTGGAGCGAGATGCAACCGGCCCTGGGGGCGGTCTTAAGATGGTATGGAGGAGCATCCTGAGGATGCTCCCTGGCATACGGGTTAGCTGTCGTGTGGAGGTGCTGAACGCCTGAATGCTGCCATTTCAAGCGGTTCGGCAAAGGTGACAAATTCTTCCAGGAGCATGGGATTGATGCGAACGGCGATTTCAAAGGCCTTCATCCGCATATCCAGTTCTTCAGCATCTTTGGGTGAAAGGTTATGGGAATGGGTACCGGGTTCAATGGTGATTTCAATGGTCTTCTGCATATGTGTCCCTGATTGGGGTGTGTTGGTGTCGAATGGGAGGTGCCTTCTCGCATGTTCTCAGCGTGTAAAGAAGGCACAAGCAGGAAATATAAGGATGGACATCGGCCTTGTCAAAGGGTTCTCTGCCTGGATGGGGTCTGGGCCAGACCCCAGATAAGAACGGTTCCCCTGGCAGGGGCCCCGTCTATGGCTGTCAGAAGCAGGTAGCGTGCGGCAGGGCCTGTCAGATCCAGGCTGTATACCTCGTGCAGGGCGGCAATGTCAGCGTGCCAGACAACCTGAGTGCCATCGGTACAACCGACCCGAAGGGGGCCGCCTTCAGCCAGGGTAATATCGACCCGTACGGCCTTGGGGTTGATGCCGATCTTGCGGCGGACAGCCCTTGGAGACAAGGTGAATTGCGATTCGCGGATAATATAATGGGGATTCATAAGCCCTTGCCTACGCCAAGGAGGTCATGATGTCATTACCCCCTTGGTTGACGGCAATGGCCCTCGTTTGTACACCGCCTCCCAGACTGCTCAGGGCGCAGTATCTGTGCGTTGCTGGTGGTTCACAACCTTCAAACCCGTGCTTGGTCGTTTTTTTCAGGAGGATGCCGTGTCCAGGAATGTTGCTCTTCCCCTTATCGCCATTGTGGGGCGTCCCAATGTGGGAAAATCCTCGCTTTTCAACCGGTTGTTGCGTCAGAACAAGGCCATCACTCACGACCGTTCTGGGGTGACCAGGGACTCCATCTTTGCTGACGTGACCCATTTGGAAAAGCCCTTCACCCTTGTGGATACGGGCGGTATTGTTCTGGATACCCCCCAGGAGATAGAAGAGGATATTCTGGAACAGGCCGAAGAGGCCATCTTTGCTGCGGATTTCATCCTCTGTGTGGTGGATGGACGCGAGGGCCTTACAGGCATGGATGAGGATGTATGTACCTATCTCCGCTCAAGAAACAAAGACGTGCTTGTGGTGGTGAATAAGGTGGACGGGCCTGAGCGGGAAGAAGAGATGGCGGCTGATTTTTACGCCCTGGGGTTTCCCATGATCTGTCTTTCTGCGGCCCACGGTTTTGGCATCCCCACCTTGCAGGAGATGCTTGAAGAGCGATTGCCCGAGGTGCCCACGGTCGAAAAAGACCAGTCGCCCCATCTGGCCCTGGCCATGCTGGGGCGGCCTAATGCGGGCAAGTCGTCCCTTATCAACGCCCTTGTGGGCACCAATCGGCTCATTGTCAGCCCGGTGGCTGGCACCACCCGTGACAGTGTGGATGTTTCCTTTGAGCGGGAAGGAATGACCTATGTGTTTGTGGATACCGCAGGCATCAGACGACGTACCAGAATCAATGACGATCTGGAACACTATAGCGTGATTCGTGCCCTGCAAGCGGCCAGGCGAGCAGATGTTGTGGTGTTTGTTGTGGATGGTTCCCAGGAGCTTGCGGCCCAGGACAAGCGGTTGATTGCGTATCTGGATCGGGAGAAGATTCCTTTTATCGTAGTCGTGAACAAGACGGATCTCATTGCCAGGGAGGTTTTTCGAGACAAGCAGCGGGACATCAAAGAGACCCTGGCCTTTTGCGGACATGCTCCCATAGTGTATCTTTCCGCCTTGACACGTCGGAGTGTGGGCAAGGTGCTTCCCATGGCAAACAAGCTCACCAAACAATGCGGTGTTCGGGTAGGCACAGGTGAATTGAACCGCCTGGTGAAGATGGTCCTGGAACGCCACCAACCCCCGCTGGTCAAGGGCCGCCGTCTTAAAATCTACTACCTCACCCAGGCCCGTTCCACTCCCCCGTCTTTTGTCTTTTTTGTGAATGATCCCTGCCTGGTAAAACCCAGCTATGCCAAATATCTGGAAAATCAATTAAGAAAGTTTTTTCGTCTGGACATGGTTCCATTACGGATTTTTTTCCGAGGGAGTCACGGGAAGAAATAATTGGAGGCTGACATCTGAGGTGCAAAGGGGTAGGGTTCTTGCTTTCTCACCGTTCCTGCAATGCCTGCCCCAAAGTATTCAGATACGGCTCCACAAAATACTCCAGCACCGTCCTTTTCCCCGTATGGATATACGCCACCACCTGCACTCCTGGGTAGAGGCGGTGTTCATGGCCGTTGGAGTGGAAGGAGTGTTCCGTGGTCTCAATCCGGGCCGTATAAAAGGTTTGCCCATCCCTGGCGGCATAGGCATCCGGGCTGATGCGTGTTACGCTGCCCTTAATGCTCCCAAAGTATCGCGCGTCCCGTGAGGCCAGTTGGATGACCGCCTTCTGCCCTATCTGCACAAACCCAATATCCCGGATGGGCAACCGAACATCCACCACCAATTTGTCATCCACTGGTACAATATCCAGGATAGGTTTCCCCGGCTGGATGATCCCGCCAGTGGTGACCACATAGACGGTCTTGATGATCCCGTTCACTGGGGAGCGGATCGTGGTGCGCTTGAGGGTGTCGGTAAATTTCTTCAGACGTTGTTCAAATTCCTTTTTCTGCTGCCTGGCCTTGTTCAGGCGTTCCCCGGCCTTTTCCCGAAATGTCTGCTTGAGAAAGGAGTGTTTTTTTCGAGCCGCTGTCAGAGCAGAACGGGCTTTTTTAAGGTTGGAGGCGTCTTCCTGCAGCTTGCCTTCTAATTCTGTCTTTTCCCGCAAAAAGTTCAGATGGTTGTACTGGGTGGTCAGATTGTCCTTGAGGAGTTCCTGGCTGATGGCGATCTGATCGTTTAAGAGCCTCAGACTATCCTGATTGCTGACAATACGGTTTTGGATGCGTTTGATGTCCTGCCTGCGCTGGCGGATGGCCTCGGTCTGTTCGGCTAATTGGCTGGCGTGGCGGTGTCGGCTGGTAGTGAATTGCTCTTGTGCCTGCTGGATGAGTTCTGGATGGGCCGTTTGCAGGTCCTGGGAAAAGGAGATGGTTGATGCCTCTTTGGATTCAGCGGCAAACCGGGCAATATCCACACGCAGGGACAGGATGCGGACACGGACTTCTTCCACACTGGCCCCGCTTACGGTTTCCTCCAGCTCCACCAGGGCCTGGCCTACCCGAACCTCTTCTCCTTCCTTCACCAGAATATCACGGATAATTCCCCCTTCAAGATGCTGGATGGTCTTGACCTTGGAACTGGGCACAACCTGGCCTGCTGCCATGCTGATAATATCCAGTTCACCCAGCCAGGCCCAGGTAAGGGCTGCGGCAAAGATGAGGACACAGAGCCAGAAAAACAGATGCACGTGGCGGGTGAGAGCGGGAACAGGGGGCAGGGATTCTTGCTGCTGTGAGGATGAGGGCATGATGGTTCCGTTTATGTGCGGTTGGCAAGCTGAGGTATGGGTTTGACACTGAGATCCAGCACCTTACGGGTGCGGCGCAGGATGGCGTTATCCTGAGTAAAGACAATAAGGGTCTTGTTGGCCCTGACCAGTTCGTTCATCAGGTTGTACAAGGCGTGGCATCCCTCGGCATCCAGTCCTTCTGAAGGTTCGTCTAAAATGACCAGATTCCCGTCCGTGACCAGCCCTCTGGCCAGGGCCAGGCGTCTGCGGATGCCCAGAGGAAGGTGGGTACCCCCGTCATGGAGAAAGGTTTCCAGCCCCTTGGCACTGGTGTCCAGAAACGGGCGGAGGTTGGTGGCGGTGATGATCTGGTTCAGTCGGTCGCCGTCAATGTTGGGCTGGGGCAGGGTGATATTGGCCAGAATAGTTGTTCGCAGGAATTGGGGTTCCTGGGGTACGTAGATGATCTGTTGCCGCCACCAGTCGGGTGCGGTCTGGGCAAGGTTAATACCGTCCACCAGAATGGTTCCCCGTTGGGGCGGCAGGAGACCAGCAAGCATCCGGGCCAGGGTGGTCTTGCCCGCGCCATTGTAGCCCACCACGGCCAGCACCTCGCCTGGCACCAGGGATAAGGACAGGGATTCAAACAGGGGCTGGGGCTGATCCGGCCAGGCAAAGGCCAGGTCGCTTAGTTCTATCTTGCCGGAATAGTTGTGGATGGCGGTGCCTGAGTCCGGCTCCAGGGGCATGTCTAAAAAGGCGTTGACCTCTTTTCCCGACTGTTTGAGCCCTGCCATCTGTTCCCGTACCTGTATGAAGCGGGAGACCACGGACACGGCCCTGGAGGCCAGGATACTTGTGCCAATAAGCGCCCCTACCGACAGGGTGCCGTCCACCACATGGGAGGAGCCAATGGCGTACACGGCAACGGTCATAAAGGTTGTTCCGGCCAGGGTGAGCGAGCCGGAGAGTTCCCGTGCGTCAGCCAGGGTATGGGTCAGGCGGGAGAGGATTTCAATATGTCTGCCCAGGGTGGTGAGGAGCAAGGTGCTGCCCCGAAAGGCCCGCACGGTTTCGCTGTTCTGAATGGCTGCGTTCTGGTCATTGCGGAACTCTATGCTCTGCCGCTGGACACGCTGACTATGTTTCATGGAGGTGATGGTGGCGATTTTGCCCACCAGCCAGATAAGGGTCATGCAGATGAGGGTCACCAGGGCCAGGACGGGGCTTAAAAACCAGATGGCCCAGATGTACAGCACCACAAAGGGGGTATCCAGCAGGGCGTTGACGTTGGAGGCGTCCAGGAGTCGTGCCTGCTGCTGGATGGCTGCGGACACCGCATGGATGGTGCCTTTGGGTAGACGAGCAAGCTGCTCCAGGGGTGTCCTGGCCAGGATAGCGGCTGCCTGGAGTGAACGCTCCCGACCAGGCGCCATAAAGACTCCGGTGACCAGCTTGGTTCTGAGAATCCGCACGGCAAGCTGGAAAAAAATGACCAAAATCATCCCAGTCGAAAGGGTGAGCAGGGTTCCTGTGAATCCGCTGGAGATGTAGCGGTTCAGGATGACCATAGCATACAGGGGTGAGGCCAGGTTGAGGAGGGTGATGATCAGGGTGGCCAGGAGGATTTCTGCTGCCGGAATCGGGCGGGAAAAAAGGATGCGGAGCAAGGTTTTCATGGGGTTTAGGTCAGGAAAGGGGTTGGTTTAGGGAAAGAAACGGCCCGTGGGAACTGAATCTCTGTGGGTGTCTTTGGACAAAAGGCATATTGCGAAAGTACAACGCTTTGGGAGCATTATGGCGTTATCTGATTACCGGACACCCGAATAGTATAACAAGTTGTTTCACCGGACCCGGCATCCTTGTCACCAATAAAAAAGCCCCGCAGATGGTCATCTGCGGGGCGTTACGGTTCTGCTACAGGCTGGCTACAAGTTCAATATCTGAAGCAACGGGTACATCGGAGGTGTTGTTTGTAAACTCTGCGATGACGACACCACTTGCGTGACTGCCAGTGGAGTCATACATAAGCGTATTGCCCGCTGTATAGATGTAGTTATCAAAGGCATTGAGAAGGCCCGTAGTACCTTCGTGCGGAGTGCCAGCAAAGCAGGTATTTACAATAGCCAGCTTGTCTGTTCCCGATACAAAGTCCGTGATTGCGTCGCCAAAGTCATTGGATGCCTTGTACTGGAAGGTATCGGCCCCAGCACCGCCGGTGAGGGTATCGGCCCCGTCACCGCCATAGAGGGTGTCATCCCCGTCTCGGCCTATAAGGATGTCATCCCCGTCTCGGCCCCAGAGGATGTTGGCCTCTCCATTACCCTTTATCTCGTCGTTGTATTGTGTTCCGAGCATATTTTCGATGTTGTTTATCGAATTGCTTTGCATTTCGTCATCGCCGCCGCATTTCGTTTTCATCCCGCTGGAGTTGGGATTGGTCAGGTCAGCCTTGACGCCCCATGATTGGCCGGTGCCGACCTCATCCCATTCTCCCCCATCACGAACATCAACCGTGTCTGAACCCTCTCCCCCATATATTTCATCCAGCCCCGGACCTTCAATGAACAGGTCGTTTCCAGCATTGCCATACAGGTAATCGAGACCTTCACCTCCAATCAGGGTGTCATTGTCGTCACCGCCATACAGGGTATCGTCACCTTCACCTCCAATCAGGGTATCATTGCCGCCACCCCCATACAGCTCATCACCACCATCCCCTCCCCAGAAGATGTTGGCAGCGTTATCGCCTGTGATCTTATCCTCGAAGGCTGTCCCAACGATATTTTCTATATTTTCAAGCCAATCGGTTTGAGGTTCAGCGCCCTGATTACGAAAGTTACTTTCTGCGTATGGTTGTCCGTCGCTTAGGTCGGCTTTGAGCCCATAATGATAAGTGATCGTTTGTCCTGGGTTCGTTGGGTCGTCTTCATCTTCCTGCCATTCCTTTCCCTGACTGTAGTCAACCGTGTCTGAGCCTTCTCCACCGTCTATAGAGTCTGTACCTGGTCCCGCGATAAACAGGTCATCACCATCCTGGCCGTAAAGACTATCCCCTCCTTTCCCGCCAGCAAGGGTGTCGTTTCCTCCACCGCCGTAAATCTGATCGTTCCCTTCATTGCCAATGAGGAGGTTGGGGGCATCGTTGCCTGTGATGATGTCATTTTGCGTTGTACCCAGAATATTTTCTATGTTGATGAGCGTGTCTGTATGAGTCGTATTAGCAGGGGAGTCAACAATCGTAATCGTAGCAGTTCCCTCTGCCAAATTAATCTCGGAGGATGTTACCTGATTCTCAAAGTTGTAATAATAGTCCACCGTATCGGAACCTGTCCCGCCATCAATGGTATCATTACCCTTTCCAGCTCGAACGATATCGTTGCCGGATTGGCTTTGGGTGCGGTTTGTTCCTGTAAAGGTATCATCCCCGCTGGTTTGTGTGCCTTGAAATCCAGCTTCTCTGGGAGTTACGTGATGTCCATTTTCATGCAGTGTTACGATGTGATCCAGCTCGATAGACGCTGTACTTTCTTCCGTGCCTTTGAAGGCTGTGTAGGTAAACTTTTCATGGTCGCCCACGTGATAGGAACTCGGGAACAAGGCAAAGGCACCGTTGGAAACCATGTCAAGCTCCGTGGCAGCACTGGAGAAGCTGGTATTTTCATCCTGACTGAGGGCAGATACCCTGCCGTGCAGGATGTAGGGGTTGGTGGCTGTGCCACCTGTCGGGTATCCTGTCGGGACGGCCATACTCATTCCCAGGGCCGTAAAGGGTGGGTCCACGTTCATGGTAAAGGTGTTGGCGTTCTCAGACCAATCATCCCCGTCACTCACTCTGAAGTCAAAAGTGGCGTAGTTCTGGCCGTATTCATCCTGGTCAGGGTGGAACGTCAGCTTCCCAGCCTCAATATCTGCCTTCGTGATGTGTTGATTTCGCGTAATAGTGGTACCGTCCAGTTGGAGAGTCCCTTCTCCAGGGAGGGTGGTAAACTTGACTCCGCTCATGGAGTCACCCTCAACATCCTGAAAGCCAAAGTCATTCACCGTAAAGGTATAGTCGGTGTTCTGGAGAGTGGTGAGGGTGTTGTCTGCCGCTGTGGGGGCGTCGTTTTCGGGCGTGACGTTCACGGTCATGGTATAGTCGTTTGTACTGGGAGCATCCCCATCATGAACCTTGAACTTGAAGTTGTCATAACCTGTTCCTGATTCATTGAGTGCGCCTTGATAGGTGAGTTTTCCCGCCTCAATGTCTGCCCGTGTGATGGTGGCGTTGAGAGTAACGTCCGCATTGTCCCTCTTGAGTGATCCGTGCTGTTCAAGCTGTGTGATGATGATGCTTTCCATCTGGTCGCCAGTGTCAACATCCTGAAAACCAAAGTCATCCAAGGTAAAGGCATACGCGGTGTCTTCAGCAGTGGAGACAGTATTGTCTGCCGCTGTTGGTGCATCATTGATCGGCGTAACATCCACAGTAAAGGTCTTTGCCGCAGACCATGCTGTTCCGTCGGACACGGCAAAGTTCATGGTGGCGTAGGCGTCACCATTGGCATTGTCTGCCGGAGTAAAGACGAGGTTGGTAATTTCTG
>PDWJ01006941.1_pt1 | contig 24517 bp, 21 predicted proteins | sample 1430881 | NCBI WGS metagenome assembly PDWJ01 (sample SAMN01162460, study PRJNA174530) | Oral metagenome, whole genome shotgun sequencing project. | biome: Marine environment; feature: Marine mammal; material: Swab sample of the gingival sulcus; isolation source: swab sample of gingival sulcus...
AAAGATACCCAGGATAATTGCCGGGAAGAAACTGGCAGAGGCCAACCCGAATGCCAAGGCTACCAATGCCGCTACATAACCCGGTGGGTTCAAGCCGAAGTAACCGGCAATACCGATTGCCGCTGCTGCCGCCAAACGTGCTGACAATAACTCTCCACGTTCGGAAATAGAAGGTGCGATGGTTTTTTTCAATAAATCATGAGCAACCGCCGTGGAAATAACTAACAGCAATCCTGCTGCCGTGGATAAGGCTGCTGCCATTGCCCCTGCCGCGACCAATGCGATAACCCAGTTGGGCAGTTTGGCAATTTCGGGGTTAGCCAATACCATAATGTCACGGTCAACATACAGCTCGTTGGCAAACGGTTGTTTGTTAACATCGAATTTTCCATCGCTTGGGTTGCTTACCAAACGTTGGCCATATTCACCGCGCGCCTTGGGATCAGTGCTGTCGCCGGCAAATTTGGGTTTACCCTGCACTGATTTACCGGCGGCGTATTGTACTTTGCCATCACCGTTATGGTCATACCATGAAATCAATCCGGAATTTTCCCAGTTCTTAAACCATTGCGGCATATCGGCGTAGGCTGTTCCCGTATTGTCTTTGGTGTTGACTGTATCAATAATGTTGTGGCGAGCAAAAGCACCTACAGCACCGGCAGTGGTGTAGAGCAGGGCGATAAAGAACAGTGCCCAGCCGGCCGATGAGCGGGCATCTTTGACCTTAGGTACGGTAAAGAAACGTACGATAACATGCGGCAGTCCCGCCGTACCGAACATCAACGCAGCAGTAATGGCAAATACGTCGATTTTATCTTTTATGCCGCTGGTATATTCCGAAAAGCCCAAATCGACCAAGGATTTATCCAGTGCCTGTAGCAGGAAAGTATCCCCGCCGCCGACAGTGCCGCCTAACCCGGTTTGTGGGAAAACATGTCCGGTAATTTGTATAGATAGAAAAACTGCCGGAACCGTATAAGCAAAAATCATAATGACATATTGGGCAACTTGCGTATAGGTGATGCCTTTCATGCCTCCGAAAACGGCATAGGTGAAGACGATCAGCATGCCGATAAAAATACCGGTTTCAATTTCCACTTGTAAAAAGCGCGAAAAAACGATACCCACGCCGCGCATCTGTCCAATTACATAGGTAAAGGAAACAACAATCAGGCAAATAACGGCAACGACACGGGCAAAATCGGAATAATAGCGGTCACCGATAAATTCAGGCACGGTAAAGCGTCCGAATTTACGTAAGTACGGGGCAAGTAACATGGCGAGCAGCACATAACCACCCGTCCAGCCCATTAAAAACATTGAGCCGTCGCGCCCCATAAAGGCAATCAAACCCGCCATCGACACAAACGAAGCCGCCGACATCCAGTCCGCGCCGGTTGCCATGCCGTTGGCAATCGGCGGTACGCCGCCGCCGGCAACGTAGAACTCTTTGGTTGAACCGGCACGCGACCAAACCGCAATGCCAATGTAAAGGACAAAAGACAGCCCGACAAATAAATAGGTTAAAGTTTGTAATTCCATCATCTTCTCCTTATTCCTCTACGTTAAATTTTTTATCAAGTCTGTTCATCTGAAATGTGTAAATAATAATTAACAAGACAAAGACATAGATTGAACCCTGTTCGGCAAACCAAAAGCCGAGAGGAAACCCGCCGATATGGATTTTATCCAGTTGATCAACAAATAGAATGCCTGCGCCAAATGACACAATAAACCAAATGACAAGCAGGGTAATAATCAGCCGTATATTGGCCTGCCAGTAAGCGTTATTTTTATCGCTCATAAGTTATCCGTTGACCGATACTTTCCTGCAAGTGCTCAGCTAACATGCAATGTAAATTTTTATTTGTGCTTTTCTTTGTTTTACGTTATGTTACCCATTAAGTTTTAAGATAGTCAGGAGCATAGCCATGACTTTTAATATCAACACCAACTACCCGAGTATTGAACATTTACGCCGCAAAGCTAAAAAACGCATGCCGCGATTTGCCTATGACTATTTGACTGAAGGCTGCAATGACGACTTAAACGTTACTAAAAATACCCGGGAAATTCGCGATATTGAATTAATGCCCGGTTATTTAACCGATTATCACTCTTCGTCCTTGCAAAAAGAACTGTTTGGGCACGTATATGATGTGCCGTTTGGCATTACCGCGGTCGGTTTGCAATCGCTGATGTGGCCGAAAACGCCGGAAATTTTGGCACAAACCTCGGTGGACTACAATATACCGTTTATGCTGTCGACGGTAACGACGATGTCGATTGAGGATGCGGCAAAGATCACCAATGGCCGCTTTTGGTTTCAGCTCTACTACCCCAAAGAGCAGGCCACCCGCGAAGATATACTCAAACGCGCCCACGATAACGGTGCCGAGGTGCTGGTGTTACTTTCCGATGTGCCGACTTTCGGCTATCGCCCCAGAGACATCTATAACGGGCTGGGTATGCCGCCGAAAATGATGTTGCGCAATATCATCAATTGCTGTTTCAAGCCGCAATGGGCACTTGAAACCTTGCAAAACGGTGGCATGCCGCGTTTTAAAACTCTGGAAAAATATATGCCCGGCGGTATGGATTTGCGTCAGCTGGGGCTCTTTATGGATGATTTTTTTGACGGTAAACTGACGGTGGAGCGCATTAAAGGCATTCAGGATATTTGGCCGGGAAAAATTGTCATCAAGGGTATCGCCAGTGTGCAAGATGCACAAACGGCAGTGGATTTAGGGGTGGATGGCATTATTGTTTCCAACCACGGCGGTCGTCAGTTGGATGCCGGCCCGACAACCATTAAAACTTTAAAACCCATCGTCGATGTCTGTAAAGATAAGCTGACCATTATGATGGACAGCGGCATGCGCAACGGCCCGGATATTGCCCGCGTGATTGCCTCAGGGGCTGATTTTGTCTTTATGGGCCGTCCGTTTATGTACGGCACCGGTGCCTTGGGTAAAAAAGGCGGTGACCAGGCGGCTGCCATCTTAAAACGCGAATTTCAGCAGGTAATGGAGCAACTCAATTGTGAACGGGTTGAGGATTTGCCTAAGTTTTTAATGAAATAGAAACCTTGGCACAAACGCCTGCACGAAACAAATTCCCAACAATACAACGATTCGCCGGAAAAACTTCGTTGCGTGGTGCTCGAAATACCACAGCAAGTAGCTTGGCTAAAAGCTGGGCAGGTTCATTTACTGTGTGTTTACCTGACCACTCGTGAGTGGTCAGGTAAACACCGGTTTCTGCGCGCTGTGCGCCCCAGCAACTTTTAAGATAAGTGCTGGACAAGCTTGAATTTGACTCGTTCGGCAGTTTATGCAGAGGCTTCAATTGATTGAATTAAATAAATTAATATAATTTTTGCTAAAGAATTATCAGAATAAATCATTTATTTTATCTATTTCTATTGTTAAAATAGGAGCGTTCACTAAATACCCCACTGACTACTAATTAGAAAAAACAGCTATGACTTTACCTCGACTCCCCATCCCCGCATTAAACGAAACTGCTGAACGTTACCTAACCTGGGTACGTCCATTATTAAACGATGATGATTTTTCCCATACGCAGCAAGTGGTTAAAAACTTTGTTATGCATGAGGGTAAACAACTACAACAAGATTTGCGACAATTTGCCGATCAACAAGCCTGTCATGATAAAAGTTGGCTGAGTGATGCCTGGTTAGACAGCTATTTAAATGTGCGGAAATCACTGCCCCTGTCCACCAGCGGGGCTTTTCGCCTGGATTTGGATTTGCCTGATAACGGTTTGATGCGATTGGCTTATTTGCTTGTCGGCATGGCAAAACAATCAGCAGATTATCTGAGTGGGCAGATCGCCCCCAATATTTCTCCGCGCGGTGAGATGCTGGATATGCGGCAATGGTTATCTTTGCGTGGTATTGGACGTATTCCCCAACCACATACAGATGGTTATGAAATCGCGCCGATGGCAAAACAGGCACGTTATATTATTGTCTTTTGGCAAGGGCAGGCCTATAGTATACCGATTCTTGATGCCGATTATCGGCTTTATTCGGTGACTACCGTTAAAAACCTCTTGGAAAGTATTACTCAGGACAAACCGGCAGCAGACAATATGGCTGTTTTATCTTTGGCACCGGCAGAACAAGCCGTTGAGCTTTATAACGAGCTGTCTGAAGTTGTCGATAACAAACATAATTTTCAGCTGCTGGCACACAGTTTATTTCACGTTCACTTATCACCGGCGGCCTTTGCCGATGATGCCGATGCTTTGCGGGAGTTGACTTTCTTGGCCAATGAAAAATTATGGGCTTATAAGCCGATGACGATTTGTGCTAACGTGGAAAATAACAGTTATTTTGTTCATTTGGAACACAGCAGCTATGATGCTGGGGCTTTACAAGCGATGTTTGCTCGTGGTGAAGCAACTGCCCAAGACCTGGCGTCAGAGCAATCACCTGACTTTAGTACAAAAACCGCTGAACTTGGCAAATTGCACTGGCAGCTCAATGACCGGCAGCGTCAGGCATTGGCAGACTTGCAACAAACGCATCACGAAAAAGCCAAAAATTATCAAGTCAGTATCACTACACTCGACATTGATACAAAGCTTATCCCCGAAAGAACCAGTATGGATTTTTTGATGCAATTACCCATGCAATACGCTCAGTTAAAGACTTTTGGACGTATTCGTAATACTTATGAAGCCGTTGATGTGAGTCATTTTATGGCTGGGCGTACCGAGTGCGTTCGTCCAGTCAGCAGTGAATCCGTAGCATTTATCCGGGCATTATCTGCCGGAAATGCTGATATAACGGGTTTTAACAACGCGCATCAGGAACACAAAAATCGTATCAAAGCCTGTAAGCGCGGCCATGGTGTCAATCGTCACCTGTTAGGTTTACAGCTTATGGCGCAACAGCGCGGTATTGAACCCGAGATTTTTAATGACAAAGGCTATATCGCCCTGACCAATGACTTTTTATCGACATCCTCACTGGGTGACCGTCGTTGGATTGGAGATTTTGCCTTTACACCGACACCCTTATTTACTCAAGGGTTACATGAAGGTGTACAGCGCTTAATGGCGGTATTTAAAAACACGTAGAGGAATAAGAGGGGTAAGAGGAGGCTTTGCAGAACCACCTGCACCAGTCCCGAAAATATAGTCACGCCACTAATTCCCCGGTCTCGCGTTTACCTGACCGCTTGCGAGTGGTCGTGGTTACGTCATCTCGCCGTAGCTACGGTAACTTAATATCTGTCTTTGATGATGTACCCAGCAACTTCTGATATAAGTGCTGGGCGTGCCTCGTACCAAAAAATTATTGGCACGACTATAGTTTTTCCGGCTTCATTGCGCGGTGTGTAAAAACCGCATTTACTGCTGTAAGCGTTTCTGTCCGGATAAGACTAAAAATCGCTTGCCTTGTGCCCGCGAGATTAAGGTAATGCCCGCCGCTTCAGCAACCTCCACTCCCATGGATGTCGCACCGGAGCGAGAGATAATCACCGATAAGCCCATTTGTGCCGTTTTAATCACCATTTCCGAAGTCAGCCGCCCGGTGGTGTACATAATGGTCGGGGGGTGAGCTGGTGTTTCTAATGCCAAAAAACCGCTAAGGCCATCCACCGCATTATGCCGCCCGACATCTTCAATCACTTTAATAACTTGTGTATCGCTGCACAGTGCGCAGCCGTGTACCGCACCTGCCTGACGATAGACTGAATTTTTATCATTTAGCTGACGCAGCAATGCATATATTTTTTCAGCGGTCAATGTCGGCAGTGGCGGTAAATCCTGGACTTGTGCACGGACCTTTTCCATGACGGCGGAAAACATCGTACCTTGCCCACAGCCTGTGGTGACGACACGTTGCTGTGTTTTTTCTTGCACATAATGCACATTTTTGGCAACCACGGCAGCGGCATTGACTGTCCAATCGACATGAATGGAAGTAATATCATCAATCGTTTCAATAAGATGCTGATTTAATAAAAAACCGGCAATTAAATAGGCCGGTTCCGTGCCCATCGTCATCAGCGTGACAATTTCTATACGATTTAAATAGATGGTTAACGGTTGTTCCCGTACTAAATAGATATCTTGTGCTTGTCCGTGATTATTGTGTGCACGTAAAGGCACCACCGGTGCTAACGGTTGTGCGAGAATTTCAATGCTTTTCATGTTAGTATAGTGACTATAATTATCATCTTGCTATCATACCATGCACATACAAATAACCAACGGGTGGTTGACAGAAACGGCAACGATTAGTCGCTGCCCTTCGCCCAATGCCGACCAACGCCCTTGTGATACAGCTGTTTCATTATTGGTTATTCACCATATCAGCCTGCCGCCGCATGAGTTTGGCGGTGATGCCATCGAAGCTTTTTTTACTAACCATCTGGATACCCAAAAACACCCGTTTTATCAAGAAATAGCCGACCTGCGTGTTTCCGCTCATGTGCTGATTAAACGTAACGGTGCCATGGTACAGTTTGTTAACTTTAATGAACGTGCCTGGCACGCCGGAAAATCCGACTATCACGGGCGGACAAATTGTAATGATTTTAGCATCGGCATTGAACTGGAAGGGGACGAAATTGCTGCTTATCGTTATGCGCAATATAAGGTATTAACGGCACTGACTCGTGCGTTACAAGTACAGTATCCCGAAATTCAACAGCATATTACCGGGCATGAGCATATTGCTCCTGGCCGAAAAACTGACCCCGGCCCGACCTTTGACTGGGCCCGTTATCAACAGTCTTTGCATGATCCTGAAAATCCTTGTTAAGAGAAGCCGGTATAAACAATTTAAGTATGAACAATTTAAGTATGAATAATTTAAGTATGAATAATTTAAGTATGAACAGCTTACCTAAACGGATTGATACCCCGTTACGCTCTGTTGCTGAAATCAGAACCCTGGAAACCGCTTTATTTAGCTTGCAAGACAGCTATACAGTGATGCAGACAGCAGCACAGGGATTATTTGATGTGATTAGCCGCGATGTACTCACCAATACTCCGGCTGATTTGCCCGCCGTCTCGCAAACCGTGCATATTTTATTAGGGGCGGGTAATAATGCCGGTGACGGGCTGGTACTGGGTGGTTTATTGGTACAAGCCAATATCAACGTAATCGCCTATACGATATTTGACTGTTTGTTTCACGGAGATGCGCAAAAAGCCTATCAGTTTGCCATTGAAAGTGGGTTGACAATACGCCCCTTTAGCCCTTTTCATTGCGCTGAGAAGGATATAATTGTCGAAGCCATTTTTGGTATTGGCCTGGACCGGCCGATTACCGGGCTGGCTAGAAGTGCTGTTGAATATGCTAACCACTGTAAATCCACATATCCTGCAATCACCGTTTATGCCGTAGATGTGCCGGCCGGTATTATTGCTGATACGGGCGCATCAGTCGGGACAGCCCTATATGCCGATACAACCATTACCTTTATAGCCGACAAAATCGGTTTGCATACCGCTGACGGCAGAGCCTCTGCAGGCCGGATTGTTGTCAAAGATTTAGGTGCGGCAACGCTGCCGGAATATCCTTGTCCTTATCCGTCTGACTGTAGTTATAGCTGCTATAGTTATCAACATACTGCATCACCCCCCTATCTGAACACCCACAAAGGTAACTACGGACATGCACTGATTGTCGGCGGCGGACAGGGTATGTTTGGGGCGGCGGCTTTAGCTTCGGTGAGTGCCCTTAAAGTCGGTACCGGGAAAGCCAGCATTTATTCTCACCCCGATTATGTTACGCAATACCATCTGGAAGCTACCCCCATTTACGAAGTCATGCGGTGTTTAAGTCTAAATGATGTAACCCCATACTCCAGTGTCGTTTTAGGCACGGGCTTGGGACGGGGCAGTTGGGGAAAAACAACCTTTGAGCAAACCGTAAACAGCCTTGCTAACCAGGCATTATTAATTGATGCTGACGGTTTATGGCATTTGGCACAAAAGGCGGTAGATAAGCAGCAGCTACCTGCTGTCGCTGTTATTACCCCGCACGAAGCCGAAGCCGCGCGTTTATTGGCGGTTAGTGTCGAAGCTATTCGTGCCGATAAGCCTCAAGCCGCCAGACAGTTGGCACAACGCTATCGGACTATTGCTGTGCTTAAAGGAGCAGGCACAGTAATCAGCGACGGTCAAAGCCTTTGGTTTAATACGACCGGCAACAGCTATCTGGCAACTGCCGGCACCGGGGATGTGCTTGCCGGGATAATAGGCGGCTATTTAGCACAAGGTTATCCGCCGTTAGATGCGGCTTTATACGGTGTTTACCGGCACGGTTTAGCGGCGGACGATTACCGCCAGACACATGCCGATAAGAGCCTGCGAGCCGGTGATTTATGGGATTTTCTATAAAAACGCCTGGTAATCAAATATTCAGGTTAGCTTAAGGGGCAGAGTAGGGTATAATCGTAACAATTTTTGCACTTCAGACGGAGAAATTTTATGGTTCATATTATCGACGGCAAAGCTTTTGCCGCTAATCTAAGAAAAGATATTGCAAAACGAACGGCCGAATTAAAAGAAAAAGGCATTACGCCGGGTTTGGCGGTTGTGCTGGTTGGTGAAGATCCGGCTTCACAAGTATATGTCCGCAATAAAGCTAAGCGGTCTATTGAGGTCGGCTTTAAATCGGTTGAACATAAGCTTGATAAAAACACCAGTCAGGCTGATTTATTGGCATTAATCGACACGTTAAACAATGACGACAGCATTCACGGCATTCTGGTACAATTACCCGTGCCCGAACATATTGATGATAAGGCTGTTATCAATGCTATTGCCCCGGAAAAAGATGTCGATGGTTTTAGTCTGCTGAATGTAGGCAAATTAACGATTGGCGAGCGGTCTTTAGTACCGTGTACGCCTTTGGGTTGTACGATGTTATTAAAAGACTATTTTAACGGTGACTTAAGCGGTAAAAATGCCGTGGTTTTAGGACGTTCCAATATTGTTGGTAAACCCATGGCTGCCTTGCTGTTACAAGAAAATTGTACCGTTACCATTGCGCATTCTCGTACGAAAAATATTGAAGCGGTCTGTCGTGCGGCAGACATTGTAGTTGCTGCTGTAGGCCGTCCTGAAATGGTCAAAAAAGCATGGATTGGTAAAGGTGCCGTGGTGATTGATGTCGGTATCAACCGCATTGAACGTGACGGTAAACCCAAGCTGGTGGGTGATGTTGATTTTGACGATGTCGCCGATACCGCCGGTGCAATTACTCCGGTGCCGGGCGGTGTGGGGCCGATGACAATTGCTTGTTTACTGTATAATACCTTGGCGGCGGCTAAAATGCACAATGATTGAGTATAATCATAGAAACAGACAATACCTGCTTGGTAAGTCCAACAGCTTTTCAGTATAAGTGCCAGAAAAACGATTTTTATAAAGATAACTTTTTATATAATTGAAAAATTTGATAAATTCCTCTTATCTGACCCTTGGCAGTACCGTAAGTAATGAGATTAATCCGATTAAAGGCTCACGATTTATTGGTATTGCTTCACCTGTGGATAGTGATGCAGCGGCAATGATTTTGCTTGCAGACATTAAGTCACGTTATTCCGATGCGCGTCACTGGTGTTGGGCCTATCAGTTATGTCATCAACAACGCAGGCGATTTAACGATGACGGCGAACCGAGTGGCTCTGCCGGCAAGCCTATCTTAGCTCCGATTGTCGGGCGCAGACTCATGGATACTTTGGTTGTCGTCGTGCGTTATTTTGGCGGAGTAAAATTGGGTATAGGCGGCTTGGTTCGTGCGTATTCACAAGCAACAAACGCTGTATTAGATTATGCTGATATTATCACCGTTATCCCTAAACAAACAATTATCCTAGTGTATCGTTATGAAGAAACGGCTCAAGTTGCCGCTGCCTTACATAAATGCGGATTGCAAGCAGAAAATATGAGCTACACTGATTGCATACGTGCCGAGTTACGCGTAACAGCGGATAAGTTGGCACCCACTATTCAATTGCTCACCGACTACAGCGGTGGAAAAATTAAAATTTTTCAGGATTAACGCTAACTAATACCAATTTCGGTATAATGGAAAAACTCCATCATTGTTGATAAATGATTTTAGCAGATTTCAGATTATCAAAAACTTGACTATTAGGATACAGACCATATCTAACCACTGCCAACTGATTATGCCAGACGCAATACGGGGGGGAAAACCGGCCAAACAACTACAGTTAGCTGATATTATAGTGCTGTCATTTCTCTTTTTTGCTGATTACATTATGAGTTCAATACAGTTTTATTTCAGCAATGTGGTTGCCGATACTAAGACAGAGATGCCGGCAGAGATGCCGGTTAATTTTAGCATTCAAGATAATTATAATATTATTATCATGGAGTTGGGGTCGCTTGTTATTATTTTTGTTTACTTGTACTTAAGGCGTTTCGACTATAGTAATTTAACTATCAGTTTTGATAAAAAAGTCATCTTGCAAGCGTTACTACTCATTGGTTTGGCAGGTATCACTGCAGATATAATAATTTATGTTGGATATATGCTGGCTTCACCGCCTATGGAAACAGTAACTGCCGTGGCAAACAACATCAATCAATTAAGTGTTGAACAGGCCGAGGCAAAACAACTAAATCATGGGAGTTTTCAGTTTACATTTTCTCTGCTTTTAGTCTCGTTATTAAATGGTTTTTACGAAGAAGTCTTTTTTCTAGGCTTATTATGCACCGTATCTCAAAAGTTATTACCTGCCTCAATCATTATAGGTTTAATTATTCGTTTTTTATTGCACATTTATCAGGGAATATTTTCGGCGTTGATTATCTTGGCAATGGGAATTATCTTTTTAGTGTGTAGAAAATATATCAAGAATTTAGTACCATTTTTTTTGGCACATGCCTTTTTTGACTTTTACGGGCTGATATTATTTTGGCATTTAGTGTATATATAAAATGGCATATATAGAATTTACTATAAGAAACGCCGCACATTATCATTTATTATGATTGAAATAATAATTGGGACTGTTACATGCTTAACTCATTGCTATTGATTAAAAAATATACTGTATCACTATCCGATGAGTTATATTTTAAAACAGTTTCTAACGAAATAACAAGCTAACATAATCACGAGGATTACTATGAGTAAAACAACTACACCAACGATTGCAGACCTGAAAAAAACACTACTTTTAACAGTAGGGCAAGACAATATCCTCTTTGCTGATGAGGCAAAGGATAGAGACAAGCTACAGCCGTATTTAGAAGAATCACGCCAACGACAAATCGGTAAGGCATTTGCTGTGGTTTTTCCCACTACCACTGACGAAGTCGCCAAAATTGTCCGCACCTGTCGCTTTCATAAAATCCCTATCGTACCGCAGGGAGGTAATACTGGTCGTTGTTTGGGGGCGCAAACCGATGATGCTACTGCCGTTATTGTCAACCTTAAAAAAATGAACCGTATTTTAGCACTGGATATCGAGAACATGACGGTAACAGCCGAAGCAGGTGTTATTTTGCAAGACTTGCAAGATTTTGTTAGTGAAAAAGGTTTGTTTTTCCCGTTATCATTAGGGGCTGAAGGTTCCTGCCAAATTGGCGGAAATTTAGCCACCAATGCCGGCGGGGTAAATGTCTTGCGTTATGGTAATACGCGTGATTTAACCTTGGGCATTGAAGCTGTTATTGCCAACGGTACGGTATTAAACGAATTGTACGGCTTGCGCAAAAACAATACCGGTTATGATTTGCGTAATTTACTGATTGGCAGTGAAGGTACATTGGGGATTATTACCGCTGCTACGTTTAAATTATTTCCACCGGAAATCAATAATGAGCATGGTTTTATTGCCGTTAATAATGTGGCTGATGCGGTGACTTGTTTACAACGCACTCAGCAGCGTTTTGTCGGCAAGGTCTCCAGCTTTGAATTAATGCCGCGTATTGCCATGCAATTTATGGAAAAAATTTTTAGAACAGCTTATGGAAGATGGCTTGGTGGTTGATGCTACGGTATCCCAGAATGAAGGGATGAAACAGTTGTTTTGGCAAATTCGCGAAACCATCGTTGAAGTACAAAAGTTTGCCGGAGCATCCGTGCAATTTGATGTTTCCGTCCCTATTTCGGCTATTCCTGATTTGATTGAAAAAGGCAATGCTGCGATTAGTGCGCTGTGTAATAATATTCGTCCTTATCCATTCGGACATTTGGGTGACGGAAATTTACACTATAATCTGACCCGTCCCGAGGATATGGACGACGAAACTTATTTAACGCATTATAAAAGCCGGCTTTATACCGTGATTCATGATATTGTCGATGGTTTGGATGGCTCGTTTAGTGCCGAACACGGGGTGGGTAGTCAAAAATTGACTGACATGAAAACCTATAAAGATCCTGTAGCATTAGACCTGATGCGCCGTATTAAGCAAGCCTTTGACCCGTTCCGGTTAATGAATCCCGGCAAGGTTATCCCGCCGATAGAAAAGACAGGATAAACTGACAGGTGACAAAAATGTCCTGAAAAGCACATGATTTTCTGGTAATTATAAATATGTTTCAGGAATATTAATTTTATCTTGTTGATAATTAATGAAATTGAAATGTTGGCATGGATATTGCTTAATGTTAAATGAAAGTTGATTGATAGATTTTCATGGTTTAAAAAAGGAAGACGGCTTATGGATTAGCCAACAGTCTAAGGATAAGGACCAGCCCCGCTTGTAAAAGCGGGGCATTTTTTTGTCTGATAAGCATGAAATAATTGATAAACCAATGTAATCCTGTAATCCTATAGTGAAATAGTTTAGTTTCTACTACAAGGCTTGCCGTCGAAGGCAGTATTTCAAATACGGCCATTCAAATACGGCCATTCAAATACGGCCATTCAAATACGGCCATTCAAATACGGCCATTCAAATACGGCGAGACGGCGTAACGCCGTAGTAGGAATTAAACTATCTCACTATACTATTTTTAGGAGTAATTTTAAGAACATTTAACTATACTCTGTAAAGCCTGCTGCCAAGCGGCCAGCTTATGTTCGTATGCCAGGGTATACGCCGGACTGGTAGAGGGCAAATCGACCAATGTAATAGTGCGGGGTAATTGGCTTTCGTGTGATTGAAAAAATCGGCGAGCCTGTTTACCGTTAAAACCAATATAGCTGATAGACGGATAGTGCCTTAATAAAGCAGGAATATCATTAAATATCGGTTGGTGGATATGCTGATCCAGGCTGCCTTGACGGTTGGCAGCTGCTACAGTATCCCACAATGCTAACGGCTGGCCGATGATATCGCCTATGATGCGCCAAAAATGGTTACGGCGGTGCCCGTAATATTGCTGAAAGGCTAAAGAATCCTCGCCGGGCAGCGTGCCTAAAATTAAAAAATGACTACGTTGATTAATCAGTGGCGGGAAAGATTGTTTCATCTGGTTCATTCCGTTATCATACCTGTTTACCAGCTGAAAACCGAATTTCTTATGCAACGACTATTCACTTTTTTTGAAAAACTTACCGCGGCGTATCCACCCGCTGATAATGCACCGCCACCTGATACGTTGTTTGCTTTTATGCGTTATTATGCGCGGGGTTTTATTAAACCGATTCTGCTTGTGTCGGCGTTAAATGCCTTGTTAGCCATATTTGAAGTGTCATTATTCAGCTTTATGGGGCAGTTGGTTGATTGGTTGGCTTCGCATGACCGTGAAACTTTTTTGCAACAGGAAGGCAGAAATTTATTAGGCATGGCAATGGTTTTGCTGATTATTCTACCTGTACTTAACGGTTTGGCGGTATTATTAAATTTCCAGGGTTTGATGGGCAATTTCCCGATGGCGGTGCGCTGGCGTGCCCACCGTTATTTATTGGGACAGAGCATGGAATTTTACCAGGATGAATTTGCCGGACGTATTGCCACCAAAGTGATGCAAACCTCTCTTGCAGTTCGTGAAACGGTACTCAAACTGATGGAGGTTTTAGTCTATATTGCCGTTTATTTTATCACTATGCTGGTGGTTTTGGTACAGATCAATGTATGGTTGATGCTGCCCATGCTCGGGTGGTTTGTATTGTATGTTTTCTTACAACGCTATTTTGTGCCGCGTTTAAAGGCGGTTTCTCAGGCCCAGGCAGATGCCCGTTCAATGATGACAGGGCGTATTGTCGATGCCTATACCAACATTGCTACGGTTAAACTTTTTGCCCATACGCAACGCGAAGCCGATTATGCCAAAGATTCTATGGACGGCTTTCTAAAAACTGTATACCAACAAATGCGTCTGGTCAGCGGTTTGATTTTCAGTGTGGATTTATTAAATTATTTACTTATTTTTGCTGTAGCTACGGTAGGTATTATCCTATGGTTACAGGATGCTGTCGGCACCGGCGCCATTGCCGTCGGTGTGGCGATGGCATTACGCCTTAACGGCATGGCAAAATGGGTGATGTTTGAGGTTAGCAGCTTATTTGAAAATATCGGCACGGCCACTGACGGTATGAATACTTTATCCCAAACACAGAGTGTCACTGATGTTAACAACGCCAAACCGTTAACCGTTACACAGGGCGATATACAATTTAAAGCCGTTGATTTCAGTTATGTGCAAACCCTTAAAAAATCGGACAGTGATGAACAGCGTATTGTCCATGTTATCAAAAATTTAAACCTGCACATTAAGGCCGGGGAGCGTATCGGCTTGGTTGGTCGCAGCGGAGCGGGAAAATCTACCCTGGTCAATGCGTTATTACGATTTTATGATGTACAATCGGGGGAAATTCTCATTGATGGACAAAATATAGCCAACATTCAGCAAGACTCTTTACGTGAGCATATTGCCATGGTGACACAAGATACCTCATTATTACATCGTACCGTGCGGGAAAATATTTTATACGGCAAACCCGATGCCACTGAGGACGAACTGCAAACAGCCATCCGCCAAGCCAAGGCGGATACGTTTATTGCTGATTTATCAGATCCGCAGGGGGGAAAGGGGCTGGATGCCAAAGTCGGCGAACGCGGCGTTAAATTATCCGGCGGGCAGCGCCAGCGTATTGCCATTGCCCGGGTATTATTAAAAAATGCCCCGATTTTAATTTTAGATGAAGCCACTTCGGCACTGGACAGCGAAGTTGAAGCAGCAATTCAGGAAAGCCTGATCGGACTTATGCATGGAAAAACCGTGATTGCCATTGCCCACCGCTTATCGACTATTGCCGCCATGGACAGGCTGATTGTGCTGGATGACGGGTGTATTGTCGAGCAAGGGACACACCAGGAGCTACTGGATAAAAACGGCGTGTATGCCAAATTATGGGCGCACCAAACAGGTGGTTTTTTAGGGGAAGAGTAGCCGGCACTAGCGTTTATACCAATACGGAAAGTTGATAATACCGGCTGGGATTTAGCTAATCAAACTAATTGACTGTTTAGTTCGACAGTAACCTCGTCGCCGAGCAATTTACCGACAGGGCATTGCTCGGCTGTCTTGAGCAATATTTGCCGGTCTTTTTCGCTTAAATCGCCAATCAATTCAATAACGAAATTCATTACATAGCGTCCTTTACGTTCTTCGCTGTCATCGGTATTAAGGGTAATTTTTATATCCTCTAAAGCAATACCGCGACGGGCGGCAACTATACGAATAACCATAGCTTTGCACGCCAGTACCGCAGCATCTAAATAAACGTGTGGTGTTGGTGCCGAACCCTCACCACCTATTGCTTCTGGCTGATCAAAATAGAACTTATAGCCGTCAGCATCAACGACCATACGATAGGGACTGTTACTTGTGTTGTCCTTGTATAGGGTTTGCTTTCTCATATGGATTACTCCGCGTTGTTGTATAAGGCTTTTATTGTACTACCTTATAGTTATTTTTGTAGCGTGTTTTTGTATTCTACGCCCATCTCGTGTAATTGCTTGCGAATAGTATCGGCGGTGGCAAAATCTTTTTGTGCCCGGGCGGCGTTACGCTGTTCAATTAAGGCTTCGATGTCCGCCGTCTGACTATCACCCTGTCCACCTTGTAAAAAGGTTTCGGGGTTATCCTGCAGCAATCCTAAAATATTACCCAGTGATTTTAGCTCGCTTGCCAATTGACGGCGTTTTGCATCATCTGTAGTTTTATTAAGGGTTTTGGCAATGGCAAACAGTTCGCTAATGGCTTTGGCGGAATTAAAATCATCATCCATAGCGGCAAAAAATGCCGGATAATCGGCTTGTAATTGCTTATCGCTGACAAGGCGGGTATCAATGCCCCGCAGGGCGGTATAAAGGCGTTCCAGACCGTTTTTACTGTCTTGCAGACCGGCATCACTATAGTTAAGCGGGCTGCGGTAATGTGTACCCAACATAAAAAAGCGAATTACTTCACCGGAAAATTGTGCCAGCACATCACGAATGGTGAAAAAATTACCCAAGGATTTTGACATCTTTTCGGCATCGACCTGAACAAAACCATTATGTATCCAGTAATTAACGTGCTGACCGCCGCAAATAGGCTCGGATTGGGCAATCTCGCATTCGTGGTGGGGGAATTTTAAGTCCAGGCCGCCGCCGTGAATATCAAAGTGGTCGCCCAGCACCTCACGTGACATGGCAGAACACTCAATATGCCAGCCCGGGCGGCCTTTACCCCATGGTGAATCCCAGGCGGGCTCGCCGGGTTTTGCCGATTTCCACAGTACGAAATCCAATGGATTTTTTTTATCTTTATCAACTTCAATGCGCTGTCCCGCTTGCAGTTCATCAATTTTCTGATTAGCCAGTTTGCCGTAATCGGCAAAGGTTGTAATTGCATAGAGTACATCACCGTTAGCGGATAGATAGGCATGTCCTAACGTTATCAGTTGCTCAATATGGGCAATCATTTGTTCTACGGTTTCGGTGGCTTTGGGTTCCTTGTCCGGGGGCAGGGTTTTCAGTGCCGCTTCGTCTTCGTGCATGGCGGCAATGAACCGAGCGGTCAGTTGGTTGACACTTTCACCGTTCTCATTAGCACGCTTGATAATTTTATCATCGATATCGGTGATATTACGGACATAATTGACCTTATAGCCCCGGTGGCGAAAATAACGGTTAATCATATCAAAAACCACAATCACGCGAGCATGGCCGATATGGCAGTAATCATAAACCGTCATGCCGCACACGTACATATTGACGGTGGGCGGTTTAATCGGGATAAATTCGCTTTTTCGCCGGGTTAGTGAATTATAAATCTGCATAAATGGTCTCACGTGTTGCATTTCAAAAGATAAGGTATATTATTGTCATCTCTTACTTATAAATCAACTGTTATCACGGAGAAGTTATGACAAAAGTCCTATTATCCACCAATAAAGGTGATATCGAAATCGAATTAAATGCCGAGAAAGCACCGGATACGGTGAAAAATTTTCTCGAATATGTCAACAGCGGTTTTTATAATGGCACCGTTTTTCATCGTGTGATTAAAGGCTTTATGGTGCAAGGTGGCGGTTTTAGCGAAGAAATGCAAGAAAAAGAAACCTATGCGCCGATTAACAATGAAGCCAATAACGGCCTGAAAAATGATAAAGGTACGATTGCTATGGCCAGAACTGCGGCACCACACTCGGCAAGTTCGCAGTTTTTTATTAATTTGGTTGACAATGATTTCTTAAATTTTAAAAATGAAACGCCACAGGGTTGGGGCTATGCTGTTTTTGGTAAAGTTACCAAAGGATTAGATGTTGTCGAAGCTATTGGAGAGGTCAAAACCGGTCATATGATGGGTATGTCGGATGTACCCAAAGAAAGTGTCATTATTAAAAAAGCGGTAGTTATTGAGTAAATGCCCAAAACCGTATTTATTGCTGACCTACATCTGGATAAGCATTATCCTGATGCCGTATCGGCATTTTTGCGTTATATGGATCATTTGGCAACGCAGTCGGTGGATGCGCTGTATATTTTGGGGGATTTGTTTGACTATTGGCTAGGGGATGACTGTGTTGATAAAACCGCTGCCCGTATTGCCGAAGCACTGAGCCGTTTTCATAGCAATACGCAAACTCCTATCTATTTTATTCATGGAAATCGTGATTTTTTATTGGGCGAAAACTATGCCCGGCGTTGTCAGATGAAAATCTTAGCGGAATGTGAGGAAATAAACCTTTATGGCGTGAAGACTTTAGTGTTACATGGTGATACACTATGCACCGATGATATTGCCTATCAGCAATTTCGTGAAAAAGTGCGCAACCCACAGTGGCAGGCCAAGATACTTAAATTACCGGCATGGTTGCGTCGGCTAAAGGCACTGTATATGCGCAGGCAATCGAAAAAAGCCAATAGCAATAAAAATGCGCTAATTATGGATGTTTCCCAGACCACGGTTGAAACAGTAATGCGGCAACACGGGGCAACACAAATGATTCATGGTCATACACATCGCCCCGCTATTCATGAATTTGACCTGAATGGAAGAACGGTAAAACGCTGTGTAGTTGGCGATTGGTACACACAGGGCAGTGCTTTGGAAGTAACAAAAAATGGTTGTGAGCTGGTTTCAGTGTCACTATAAAGGTTTCCAGATTTGATTAACATTTTATTAAGAGGATTATATAAATGAGCCTAACTTGTAAAGATGTCATGGGTATTGAACAATCCACACTGCGTCCGGTGGATACGGTTAGTACAGCCTTTCACCTAATGCGGCAAAAAGGCATACGCTTTTTGCCGGTCGTGGCAGAAGACGGTACCTATATCGGAGTATTTACCTCTCCTACATTAATTAAATTGTTATTGCCCCGCGCCATTACTATTCAAATGAGCGGTAAGGGTTCAAAAAGCCTGAGCAATTTGGGTTTTTATCATGTGGATGAAGAAGATTTTCATGATGCGCTGATAGAGGAAAAAGATGAACCGGTCATCAATCATTTGTCTGATCCCGACAATATTCCGATTGTTTCTCCTGATACACCGATGATGGAAGGGATATTATTACTGCACAAATATAAACGGCATGTGATTGTCGTTGAACCAAAAACCGGCCGCTTTGTCGGGGTCGTCAGTATTAATTCCGTGTTAAGAAAAATATTTGATAAAGACTACGAGGTTTAGTTTCTACGACGAATGCTAGACAGTTATAGAATTTATTTTATTAAAAATTATTAGCTTAAAAGGAAAACATTATGAGCGCAAATTTACCAACTGCTGAGGCGCACGGCTTTTCATTGGCACATACATTGGGAGTTGAACCCGTATGGATTGCCGCAACGATTTTAATTTTAGTGTATTCGGTACTGGTTTTTGAAAAGGTCAACCGAGCCATCCTGGCGATGATTGGTGCTGCTCTGGTGGTGACACTGGGAGTGCTTAATCAACAACAAGCGGTTGATGGGATTGACTTTAATACGCTGGCACTGTTGATTGGCATGATGATTATTGTTGCTATCACCAGTAAAAGCGGGTTGTTTCAGTACGTTGCTATTAAATCGGCGAAGGTGGTCAAGGCTAATCCGATAGGCATTTTGCTGATGCTGACAATAATTACAGCGGTATTTTCGGCAATGCTGGATAACGTTACCACGGTACTGTTAATTGCCCCGGTAACCCTGTTGATTACCGATTCTTTGAAAGTAAAAGTTTTTCCCTACTTTTTCGCCGAAATTTTGGCCTCCAACATCGGGGGTACGGCAACGTTAATTGGTGACCCGCCGAATATTATTATCGGTTCAGCGGCAAAATTAAGCTTTAACGACTTTTTAATGAATACCTTGCCGGTTGCGGTAATAACAATGATTTTACTGATTGCCGTTGTCTTTTTTATCTATCGTAAAAGTTTGCAAGCGACACTCAGAAATCGTGCCCTGATTATGCGTTTTAATGAAAAAGAAGCCATTACCGATAAAGTATTAATGATTAAATCACTTATTGTTTTGGCTTTTGTTATCGTAGGTTTTACCGTCGGGCATGGCCTGGGTGTTGAACCGGGCACATCGGCATTGGCCGGCGGGGCGACATTAATGTTATTGGCCTATTGGCGGCAACCGGCCGAGGAGCAAACCGAGACCATTCATCACTTATTTGGTGAAGTTGAATGGATAACCATTTTCTTCTTTGCCGGTTTGTTTATCATTGTTACCGGTGTCGAACATACGGGATTGCTTGAAACAATTGGTGAACAGCTATTGGCATTTACCCAAGGTGATTTAAAATTGACAGCGACGGTGATTGTTTGGGTTTCCGGTATTTTATCGGCACTATTGGATAATATTCCTTTTGTGGCTACGATGATTCCGATGATTGAATCCACTGCCGATACCTTTGGTGGTGCTGAGGCCATTAAGCCGTTATGGTGGTCACTGGCCCTGGGAGCCTGTTTTGGTGGTAATGGTTCGTTAATCGGTGCCAGTGCCAACTTAACGGTTGCCGCCTATGCCGAAAAAGCCAAGCAACCCATCGGTTTTGTGTACTTTTTTGTCCGGGCCTTTCCGTTAATGTTAGTAACATTGGTAATTGCCAATACCTATATTTGGTTGCGTTATTTTTAAGTTATCAGCACACAAAACATGAGTGTATAAAAATTATTGTAATTTCTTATTGCTTATTTTTTATCTTGGCTTATAATTCATTCAATTGTCGGTTCTGAGATTATTAGTGTTTTTTTGTTTTTCGATGACTTAAAATATCGGTAACAGTTTTCATGATATTCTAGGCAATCGATAAGATTATTAATTTATAGCAAAGGTAAACACTATGTCAAAAGTAACAGGTACTGTTAAATGGTTTAATGAGTCAAAAGGTTTCGGTTTTATTGAACAGGAATCCGGCCCGGATGTTTTCGTACACTTCCGTGCAATTTCCGGTGAAGGTTTTAAAACCTTAAAAGAAGGTCAAAAAGTAGAATTCAACGTTACTACAGGCGAAAAAGGTCCTCAGGCCGAAGAAGTTGTCGCACTGGACTAAGTTCAATAGCTAAAGACGAGTAAAAAGTATTTACTTGTCTTTTTTAAAATCCCTATTTTTGTAGGGATTTTTTGTTTCTAAATATCCATCATAAATTCACTTTTATGATTGCACTTTATTAAAAACTGAGTAAAATACTCAGTTATTAGTAACAGACAAGCAAACAGAACATCACTATGGCGATTTATTTAGATTATGCTGCAAGCACGCCTGTTGATCAACGCGTTGCGCATAAAATGATGAATTACTTGACCATTGACGGTAATTTTGGCAATCCTGCCTCGCATTCTCATAATTTTGGCTGGCAAGCGGAAAAAGCGGTTAATCAGGCGCGTGAGCAAGTTGCTGCGTTAATCAACGCCAGCCCCAAAGAAATTGTCTGGACATCAGGAGCCACTGAATCGGATAATTTGGCGATTAAAGGCTTGGCTTATATCAACCAGCGTAAAGGCAAACACATCATTACCTCGAAAACCGAACATAAAGCGGTACTGGACACTTGTTATCAATTAGGGCGTGCAGGGTTTGACGTGACTTATCTTGACCCTAATGCCGACGGGGCGATTAGTCTCGCCGAAGTTAAAGGCGCCGTGCGTGATGACACCATATTAGTCTCACTGATGTATGTTAATAATGAAACCGGCATAATCAATGATATTGCTAATATCGGGCAATTTACTCGAGAAAACAATATTATTTTCCATGTCGATGGTGCCCAAGCTGCTGGTAAAATCGCTATTGATGTAGATGCCAATCATATTGATTTATTAAGTCTGACCGCCCATAAAATTTACGGCCCCAAAGGTATCGGCGCCCTGTATGTGCGCCGTAAACCGCGTATCCGGCTGGAAGTGCAAATGCACGGTGGCGGGCACGAGCGCGGATTTCGCTCAGGGACATTGCCTACCCACCAAATTGTCGGCATGGGCGAGGCCTATCGTCTTGCCAAAGAAGAGCTGGGAAAGGATCAGGCCCACGTCAAGCTGTTGGCAGAGCGCTTGTGGAACGGGCTTAAAGACATTCCGGAAGTCTATCTCAACGGCGCTAATGCCAGACGCATTGACAATGTCATGAATATCAGCTTTGCCTTTGTTGACGGCGAAGCCTTGATGCGGTCAATCAGTGAGCTGGCGGTATCAACGGGTTCTGCCTGCACATCCGGCAGTCATGAGCCATCCTATGTGTTGCGTGCCCTGGGTGTATCCGACGAATTGGCCTCCAGTTCGATTCGCTTTAGTTTTGGACGGATGACCAGCATAGCAGATATTGAACAAGCGATCGATTTAATCCGTGCTGCCGTGGAAAAATTACGTGCCTTGTCGCCGTTATGGGAAATGCACCAGGACGGTATTGATATGGAATACCATTAGGCGGTACCATTAAGCGGTACAAGTAGCAAAAATATTGAGGTTAGCAGCATGGCAAATATCAAGGAAACCGTTACCGACATTCATCATTGGAATGAGACGTTATTTAGTTTTCGCACGACGCGCAGGCCGACATATCGTTTTAAAAACGGACATTTTGTTATGATTGGCCTGGAGGTTAATAACAAACCGTTGATGCGGGCTTATTCGATTGCCAGTGCCAATTGGGAAGAACATCTGGAATTTTTCAGTATCAAGGTGCAAAACGGGCCGCTGACGTCACGCTTACAGCACTTAAAAGTGGGTGATGAGGTGTTAATGTCGGAAAAATCCACCGGTACCCTGGTAACGGATTATTTACTGCCGGGGAAAAACTTATGGCTAATCAGTACGGGCACAGGTTTGGCGCCGTTTATGAGTATTATCAAAGATCCCGAGATTTATGAGCAGTTTGATAAAGTGATTTTAACGCATGGCGTACGTTATATCTCCGAGCTGGCCTATGAAGATTATATAGAAAACGAATTGCCGCATAATGAATATTTTGGTGATACAGTGAGCGGTAAATTACTATATTACCCCACCGTTACCCGCGAAGCATATAAAAACCAGGGGCGGCTGACAGATTTAATTAAAAGCGGCAAACTTAACAAAGATTTACAGATGCCACCCATGTCGCCTGAGGTTGACCGTTTTATGGTTTGCGGCAGCCCGTCTATGCTAAAAGAAACTTGCCAAATCCTTGATGCAATGGGCTTTAGAGAGGGAACAAAAAAAGAACAGGGGCATTACGCTATTGAGCGGGCTTTTGTTGAACAAATGTAGTAAATACAGCAAATGCTTATGCGTTATTCCGGGTAGGCAAATATGCATCACCAGTATTCCTCACACGATAGCCGGATTACACAGGGTCTTGTATATAATACTTTTTAGTGAAATATTACAATTACATTATAAGGCACAAAATGACTTACGAAAATACACACGCAACCGAAGAACAAAGTAACCGGGCAATACACGAACACCTGAAAAAAAATGAAAATTACCGTGAGGGTTTTTTTACCGATGTTGAGTCTACTACTCTGGCACCGGGGTTAAGTGAAGAAAAAATTCGCTTTATCGCCGAGCAAAAAGGTGAGCCCGAGTGGCTTACCAAATGGCGCCTAAAGGCTTTTCGCGCCTGGACGCAAATGCAGGAACCTGACTGGGCCTTACTGAATTACGAAAAGCCCGACTATGATGCCATCTCTTACTACTCCATACCCAAAGATGCGGAAAAACACGCCGAGCATTCTGATGAACTGTCCGATAAAATCCGCGACACATATAGTAAATTGGGCGTGCAGCTTGATGAACAAGACGAACTTGATGGGGGCATTGCCGTTGATGCCGTATTCGATTCGGCCTCGGTGATTACCACTTATCGTGCCAAACTTGAGGCATTGGGGATTATTTTCTGCCCGATTTCAGAAGCAGTGCATACGCACGCTGAGCTGATTCGCAAGTATTTGGGGTCGGTGGTTGCCGTTGATGATAATTTTTTCTCTGCCTTAAACTGTGCAGCGTTCTCAGCGGGTTCGTTTGTGTATATCCCCAAAGGCGTGCGTTGTCCGATGGATTTATCAACCTATTTTCGTATTAACGAAAGCAGTACAGGGCAGTTTGAACGCACTCTGGTTATTGCCGATGAAGGCAGCTATCTCAGTTACTTGGAAGGCTGTACTGCTCCTATTCGCCATGAAAATCAACTGCACGCGGCGGTAGTTGAATTGGTGGCACTGGACGGGGCGGAAATCAAATATTCAACGGTACAGAACTGGTACCCGGGTGATGAGAACGGCGAGGGCGGTATTTTCAACTTTGTCACCAAACGCGGTATTGCCTTTAATAACGCCAAAATCAGCTGGGCACAAGTAGAAACCGGGGCGGCAATTACCTGGAAATATCCCAGTTGTGTACTGATGGGTGATAACAGTATCGGCGAGTTTTACTCGGTGGCTTTGACCAAGCATTATCAACAAGCCGACACGGGTACCAAAATGATTCATATTGGTAAAAACAGTAAATCAACGATTATTTCCAAGGGTATTTCCACGGCAAAAAGTCAAAATAGCTATCGCGGCTTGGTGAAAATGACAAAAAATGCCGATAAAGCGCGTAATTTTACCCAGTGTGACTCGTTACTCATCGGT
>PDWJ01001826.1_pt1 | contig 24514 bp, 19 predicted proteins | sample 1430881 | NCBI WGS metagenome assembly PDWJ01 (sample SAMN01162460, study PRJNA174530) | Oral metagenome, whole genome shotgun sequencing project. | biome: Marine environment; feature: Marine mammal; material: Swab sample of the gingival sulcus; isolation source: swab sample of gingival sulcus...
GACACCGAGGATATGGCTGGCACCATCATTGACCTGCATGGTGGGGTAGCTTGGATCGGCTGCGTCACCGTAGTCAACATTGGTAACTGCAAAGTCGGGCTGCAGGGCAACCTTGTAATCTTCCACCTCGCCATCAAGGGCATAATCAGGATGGGTGCGGTCGGCCTCAGGTAGGTTACTCTGTGCTCCAGTCGGTGTTAAACCTTCTTCAGTCGCACAACGGAAGCGGGCATAGGAATGACCGACAACGATTGTATCAGGTACAGTGACGGAAATGGTATGGGTGCCAATAGCATATTGGGCGTCATTAATGACCTTTTCTCCTGTATCTGTCCAGTCACCGTTCTGGTTGAAATCAATCCAGCCAGAGAGGCGGCATGCTGCACCACCGATGGTAACAGTGATATCCTGGGTTTTTCCAGCTACCAGAACCGGGATCTGCACGCCGTCTTCATCACCAGCACTTGTACAGGTACCGATTACTGTACTGCCAGCATTCGCGTCGTCAGCTGTGGCCTGGGCATTTTGCAATGTACCAGCACCGTCAGCATCAACGCAACTCCCGAGATACGGTGTGTTGGTTGCAGTAGTATCCAGGTAGTGACGGGCACCGCCATAGTTCAGCTGGGTCTGGTAGTTGCCGGTCGCTATTGCATTACTCGCATCGGGAGCGTCACCGTAGTCACTGGGATGAAAAACATCATTGACAGTAACTGTCTTACAAACATTGGTGTTATTACTACTATCAGGGTCGACATCGTCGGTGGATGCACTACCACAGTTTTCATGATCTCCGGCACTGTCGACCTTAACCGGGACGACAATTTTTGCTGAATGACCAACTGCCAGGATGCCTATAGAGCAGGTCATTACACTGTTTCCATCTACCGTGCAAGAGCAGCTTGCCGAAGTGTTCTGGTTGACACAGGTTATAGGTTCATCATAGAGGTCAAAGCCCGAGAGGTCATCTGTGACCTCTGTGTTCCGGCTTGGCGATGGTCCATCATTTGTGACCACAAGCTCCCATTCAAAGGCCTCTGTCTTGCTTACCGGAGAGGCTGATACGGTTTTTGTCAGTACGAGGTCTACCAGACCGCGCACGGTTGTATCCTCATCTTCCTGGTTATTGGCATTATTGGAATCTGTCTGGAGACCACTGATTGTTGCGGTAGTCTCGTGGGTGTCACCGCCAGGATCGGGGACAGAATGGACCCTGAATCGTAAGTATCTGTGCAGCCTGGTGCCCGGAGCAGCAGCCATTTCGCCATGGTCGCAGGTGAGCGTCAGGGTGTCCGGGCCGGTGACCGGATTGCTGCCTGAGGTGATAGTGCATTGATTCGTGCTGGCAATACATTCTGCAGCGGTCGCATTAGCATCATCATCGTCACAGAGAAAGGCCACTGTCTTGCCGTTCTTTGGTGTCATTGTAAAGACGGTGTTCACACCTGTGGCGTAGGATGGGCCTCTGTTTTCGAAGGCCAGGTCATAGACCACATCATTTTTCGTGTTGGTGGTTGGATCAACGGGATCGTGTCCCAGCGGGTCAGGTGCGTCATTATTGTCAATACGCAGATCAATGACATCATCCTCTATGATAAGGGTTACCGGTCCAAAAGTGTCATTGGTATCGTCTCTATCATATGAGTCTGTGCTGATTTCAGCATTATTTTGAAATTCTCTTCCCGGATAGGTTGCGGTCTCCCAGTAATTAGGCCTGATAACAAAGGTGATGGTTTCACCACCGTTGCCGGCTATACTTGCCCAGGTACAGGTAAGCGCTGCACCTGTTGTATAACTGCTGCCTACATCCATGCCTGTGCACGTGCCTGAACCACTTGGAGAAACGCTGATCAGGGTAAAGCCGGTATCACTGGCGTTAAAGTCAAAGGTGTCCACCACCTTGACGTTAGAGGCCGCTTCCGGCCCCTTATTCCGGATTTGCAGGGTGTATGTTGCCTCAGTACCCGACTTAACCGGATTGGGACTGACAGTTTTACTCTGTATCTCCACATCAATGGATGTGACAATCGTTGCAACAGCATCGTCTGAGTTGTTACTCTGATCAGCTTCTGCAAAATCGGTGGAGTAGGTGGTGGCTGTGGCCGTCTGGGTGCCTGCGACAAGAGGTCTGGTTACGGTGATTTCAAAGCTGTCATTGGCGGGTGAATTATCACAGTCAGAAAGAGCCAGTACGCCACTTTGCTGGGTGCAGGTGACGATGTTATCTGTAACCGAGCAGGTGTAATTAGCCGGTTTACCTGTCACTTCAATATTTGTCGTGTCATTGGAGTTGTAATAACCACCTATAACCTCACGCATCACAACACCCGTGGCATCTTCTCTATTGGTGTCCCCATTGTCGTGATTGCAGACATCAATGGTGTAGACGAGCTGGTTCTGCTCCTCTGGCAAGGTAGTAGGATTTACACTCTGCTCAATGCGCAGATCAACCCTGTCATGGGTGATTGTTACCGAGGCGGAGGCGTTGTTGTTGCTGCTGTTGTTATCGCCTGGACCTCCTGGCCCGGGGGTATAGGAAACAGAGGCGTTGTTGGTGGCAACTATGCTCTGACCGCTGCCAGGGGTTGCAACAGCTGTTGTATAAATATAGAGATAGCTTGAATCAGCATCTGCTGCCAGTGTTGCTGCATATGTACAGGTGACAACCGGTGCTGTGTAGTTACACGTCCAGTCAGTACCTGAATAGCTGTCATATGTTTCACTGGCAGTGTCCAGCGTATCTGTCACGGTAAGTGTACTGGTGGCAGGATCAAAGTCCAGGGGGCCATAGTTATGTACCCTTAGAACGCTTCTGAGGGTAGCACCCGGTTCCGCAGGATTATCGGGGTGTACGTTGGGCCATGGCGCCTTACTCTTTGAAAGGGCAAGATCGACAGCCTGTTGTTCAGTGGTAATTGTTACCGTATCGTTATTGTTGAACAACCTGTCCGCAGCCTCTGAAGTTGCGGTGGTGATTGAAACCGTATGGTCATAACTTGACGTACCTGTCCAGTTGGGATAGGTCAAATTAAAGGTAATCGGATCATTGGCACCATTCACATATGGTGTGCCGCCGGTTCGCGTGCAGGTGATGGAGGGAAGGTTTGTATCATCACAGGTCCAGCCACTGCCCGTTGGTGTAGCGTCCAGGGTAAAATCAGCAGGGAGTGTGTATGTGACCTCGACATCTTCTGCGTCAATGGGACCATAGTTTTGTGGATACAGAGTGATAGTGGTTGTATCACCATCAAGCAGAGCGCTGGGGGCGGCGGTAATGGTTACGGCAACGTCAGCCCCTGGCAATACCTGTATTTCGGTGCTGGCAACGTTGTTGTTTGGATCGGGATCATCGGTATGCGGCTGCACAGTACCGCTGGTTGTGGTTGTGCCGGAGCTTACGCCTGTGACCAGGGTGGAAAAGGTGATAGGCGGAGCATCGGTGTCAGCGGGAATACCGCCAGCGGCTATGGTTCTGGTGCAGGACAGCTGGTGTGTCCCTGAATCATAGGTGCAGTCCCAGCCTGCGTGGGATTTTGAGTTGTAAGTCTCGTTTGCTGAAAGTGTAAAAACCACCGTAATATCATAAGCCGCGTCGTTTGGACCGTCGTTGCTTACAGTACCTGTATAGGTTACCTGCCCGCCCGCTGTTACCGGGTTGGGCGTACCTGTAAGGGAGACAAGTATGTCAGCACCACTTTCAACAGTAGTGTTTTGTGTGGATTTATTATTTAGCTGGTTACTATCAGTATCACCCGGATATGCAGGATCATTTTCGGCCTGCACTTTTGCCTCAGCATTAATAATGGTGGTGTTGTCCCCATCATTATCTTCGACTGTTACCAGCACAGTCCGTATCTCTCCACCCTGATAGGAAGGGGCCAGAACACCAAAGTTACAGGAAACAACATCCTGACCGGGGTATATATCTGGCGTTGGCCGCGTTCCACCTGATGGATAGTAGGCGCAATCACCAGTGCCGTCGTCATCAAAAGAGATGAATGTCGTTTCAGCAGGGATGGGAAATGCCATTGTTGTATTATGGGCATCGTGCGGCTGGGAATTTTCCGTTTTTATCTCGTAGGTAACCTGGCCGGTACGGGGAATGGGATCCTGGAGATCGTCCAGCTGTACGAGCACATCAAAGGCGAAAACATTGGTAGTGCCCAATAAAAGTGCAAGCGTACAAAAGAGGGAGGTAATACTCAGGTAAAATGATAATTTTTTCATGGCAGCCGTATGATATAATTAATCTGTATTTTGTTAAATTCTAAAATAACTGAATCTCCATCAATTTTTACTTAACTTTAAATTAATAATATATCAATAGAAAAAAATCAAACAATAAATTTTTATTCACTACCTGACAAATAGATAGTTGGGAAAGTGTGGCAAATTGTAGGCAACGAAGCTGGTTTGCAGGTATGTCAACGCTTTATGGGGAATGATTGGGATAAATAGTATTCTGAGTGGTTTTTTAGGTCAGGCTATGACAATGGCAGTGCCCGGTGTTAGTCTTCTCTGTCGAGAAAGTATTGTTGTCCAGGGGGGCTTCTATCGAAAATCTGACAACAAAGCTGCGGGAGATGTCTGAAATATGGTAACAGACGGAAATCAGAAGAGAAGCCTGTGCCGGTACATCTTGGGCAGGTGGGCTGTCAGTGCCGAGAGGAAAAATGCCGCAAAGGCTGTTGGTCCAGGGGAGAGAACGTCGTGAAAACAGAGAGCCAGCAAGATGAGTTTGATCAGTATCGCGATACCGAAGAGTTCTCTGTACATTTCCCGGTGTCTGAGCCCTTCGGAGATGAGGAGCAATACCCCGGTGATATTTGCAAGATAGAGATAGAACGGCGGGATATCCCCTGCTGAGAAAAGACAGCCTGCCAGAAATACTGCCGCCCCTATCTGGTGAAATGCCCTGACAAATACAGAAATAGTATACACCCAGGATGGTCTGGCCCAGGTTCTGCCCGTTTTTACCTGTGGTGATCCGTGTCCTTTCATATCCATGTACCACAATGAGAAACTTGAGCTAGTTGATAAGTGATATTGCCGAGCACTGTAAATCTGTTATTTGTGTAAGGATGCGGGTGGTGAATTTTACCATAATGCGTAAGACTCTTTCCGGCTGTTCAGCAAAGATCAATCCCGCTGTGTATCCATTTACTTTCACTGTATTTTGTTTGTTGTGGATAAACGTAACGGAAAAGCGCCTGTTGGCAAACAGAGAGTAATCAATTCCTTCGGGTAGATGAAAACAGCAGGCCATGCCATTTGAAAAAGGATCTGATGGTGTGACTGTTGAGATAAGCTCTCCTGTGGAATCATTAAAGGGGATGACAGGTTTTTCAGGTTGCGGAAGGCAAAACCGGGTATTTCGGTACAGGGAAATAATGCAGTCTTTTTGTCTGCAGTAGTTGATGAATGTGGATCTGATATGCTCGTTTGTCTGTTGCAGCCTTAGTAGCTCTTCCTGGTCAAAGAGAAACAGGGTTGAATGTTCAGCGGCGCGCAATGTGACAGGCCATTCTGATCCATCCATAAATACCTCGTAGCCAAAAATATCTCCTTGCTTGAGCGGTGAAATTTCAGCAGTAATCTCTTCTTCAAAATCAAGCGATACTGTACCTTGTTCAACAAAGTAGAGGAAAGAGTGGACATCACCTTTTTTGACGATGATATCATTTGCCTTCCAGGTTTTTGTTGTAAAGGATCTGTAGAGTGTTTTACATTCCTCCTGGCTTAATGCGTTGTAGAGAGAGCTGTGTTGATTGATGTGGTTTTTAACCAGCCTGATTTTATCTGGTCTCTCCTTGTCTGTCTGAACCGCCGGTTTAGAATTTACTGGGTATGGCTTAAACGGTGCTTCACAAGGGGCTGTGAAGAGTTTTTTAATTGCAGCTCTTGATGTTTCCTGTAATCCCCCCGTGGAGTTGTTACCTGCCAGCAGTTCTTCAAGAAAGTCTTTTCCACTATTGTCAGGATAATTGAGGATGTATGAGCCCGTAGCAGAAATAATTTTTTCTCTGTATTTTGGGTTATAGGTCTCAACATTTTTCAAAATGTTCTGCATGGTACTGTGAACGCGTGTTTCCTTTAGCGGGCTGAGCATTTGTATAATCTGTGGTTTTGTTTCATCGCCACAGATTGTAACGGCCTCTAGCAGTCTGTCTGTTCTGTTGTTCACATGTATTGTTGCAAGGAAATGTACAGCCTCTTGCTGGACGCGTATATCTTCATGGTCGAGATATGGCTTAACATGGGAGTACAGGCTTTCATCTTTTAGGGCGGACATCAGTAAAATAATGTTACGTATCAGGTACCACGGTGGTTTGCTGTGCAGACAGCCGAGCATCTGAGGGATAGCTTCCTGCCCTTGGCTCTGCAAGAGCTCAAGCAGCATAAAGCGGTCTTCTTTCAACGGGCTTTTTTCTAAAGTCTCGAGCAGAAAGGGTGTGGATTTACTTCCATAGGCTTGTAGTAATCTCTTGGCTGCCTGGGTTTGCTCAGATTCTCTGCTGAGGTAGCTGTTGGTTATTTTTTTGAGGTATTGTATTTGTGTTACTCTTTCAAAAATTCTTGCAACAATCCGGCGCTGGATTTTCTGCTTTTTGTTTGCTCCTGTGATGATATCCTTTATGGGCAGAGTGAGATGTAAAACCAGCAGGAAGCAACCCATGGAAAGAAGTTTTTCCAGGCATGTAGCCAGCTGGGAGCAGATAAACTCATATCCTGATATAAATTCTGTTTCCTGTTCCAGCCATTTCACAAAAGAATGTGAGATGATAGACAGCATCTTTTTATGGTTTTCTGAGAGCGCTTTTTCACAAAGAAGAGAAAGTGAAATGAGAGATTGCTCTCTGACGGCAAGAGATGGAGAGAGGGTGCCTTCGGCTATGTTTTCTATTAACATTTGGGCATTTGCCGTGTCATCCTGGGAAAATAAACGGAGTATTCGTTGGGCAATGACCTCGATCGGTTCAGGAGATTTCAAGGGTTTGTTGCCCGTATGCAAGAAGAGATCAGGACGCTGTTTTGTTGACAGAGCTGGCTGATTGTCAGTCGTTGCCAGGCGATCAGCCAGATGTCGCAACCTGGTGAATTCAATTTCCTGTGAGTTCATCATTGCCCGATAGATATGAGACCTCTCTCATATACGTGTGCGGGAATAGAACAGATGTGTAAGTCCGCAAAACATTGTTCAACGCACATTGTTCAACGCACATTATTGTTGATAAAGTAAATAGGACTCCCATCCAAAAATGATATTACAAGCAAGTATCAAATTTTAATATTATCATGAATTATCGCTGCTGTCTCATAAATAATGATGATGATCGCGGATAAAAAAAGGTCAAAGGAGATGTCTTTATTGTGATAAATGCACCAAAAACAAAGAAATAACAGAGAGATACAAGCTATGTGTCCCATAGCAAAACTCTTGATATGAATAATAAATTATTTTTGTTTTTTGTTGAGGGAGATGAGCTCAAAACTCATCTCATCAGGGGCTGTGAAAAAAAGCTTTTTGTGGAGAGCTGACCGCTGTTTGCAGATAATCGAAATTGTCTCGGCACATTGGATGGCGGCGAGCATCATGGGAATGTAAGGGACGGTACCCATGGTCTGCTCCAGACTTTTTCTGTTATTTGAGCCGGGAGCACCATAGATCGCTGAAAACCCCGGGTCTGCCGGGTAGATCACCGTTGCCTGCCCGCAGCTGCCGCCCACAGCCGCAGAGACAAGAGGGATCTGGTTGGAACGACATCCTTTTTCAAGTATGAAGCGGGATGAGATGGAATCCAGACAATCAACAGCGATCAAAGATGTTGCCAGCAATGAATGGATATTTTCTTCGGTAATAAACGATGGAATGGATATTACCTCAATGGCGGGATTGATTTTTGTTACGCGTTTTTTCCCTTCATCTGCCTTTTTGTTCCCGATATTTTCCGCTGTCGCGAAAATTTGACGGTTTAAATTTGAGGCATCAATAATGTCTCCGTCTATGAGGATGAGGGTGCCTACCCCTGCTCTTGCCAGGGTTTCAGCGACATACCCGCCAAGGCCGCCAAGACCAATGACAGCGACAGTGGATGTAAGGAGCGCGAGCTGGTTTTTAAGAGTAAGTTGTTTTTGATTACGTACGTATCTTTCAGGCGTTACCCCATTTTCTAAAGAGAAAATATGTGTCTGCTTGCGGCTTAAGCCGGATTGCTCGATAAAGTGGTCTTCCACGTGGTAAGGAAGGATAATGTACGATGAACCATCACCGGGTTGTACAGTTTGTTGCAGTTCTTTCAGCAGGGAGAGGTGGGGCATAATGAGTTCTTTTATCCTTTTGATAGGGAGAGGTCTTACATTACCAAATAAACATTGTTGCAGTATTATTATAATGCTATTGATGACAAAAACAGCATTTTATTGCAATCTGTTTCCTGGTTTATGGATGGTTTTGCCATATATGGCGAGCTTTTCTGTTACAGTAAGGTGAAATAATGAACTATACCAGAGTTTCAGTTCATGGTGGTCACAGTGGTCAGTTTTGTAATCATGCAAGAGATACACTTGAGGAGGTGATCCTCGCCTATATACAACAGGGATTTAGTTGGGTTGGCATAACAGAGCATATCCCGCCAGTAGATAACGGCTTTCTCTACCCTGAAGAGAGAGCGGCAGGGCTTTCTGCAGCAACTATGACTGAACGTTTTGGCCATTATATGCGTGAATGCAGAAAATTACAGAAGAAATATTGGGACAGGATACATATTTTTGCATCCTTTGAGATAGAAACATACAGCGGTTATCAGAGGCATGTTGAACGCCTGATACACAAGTTTCAGCCCGATTATATAGTGGGTTCTGTTCATCATGTACGAGATATCCCAATAGATTATTCTAAAGAGATATATGATTTAGCAGTATCCGCCTGTGGCGGGATAGAGGCCTTGTACATCTGTTATTTTGATCAACAATATGAGATGTTACAACGTCTTATGCCAGCAGTTGTCGGTCATTTTGATCTGATACGGATTTTTGATCCCTCATACCCAAAACGGCTGCTTGTACCAGAAATATGGAGCCGGATAGTAAGAAATCTTGAGCTCATTAAAGATCTTGATCTTATTATGGATTATAATTTCAGATCATTGAAGAAAGGAGCGGAAGAACCATACATTTCAGAGAAGATTCTGGCGCTTGTAAGGGAAAAAGGAATAAAGATTGTACCAGGAGATGATTCTCATGGAGTTAAAGATATTGGAATTTTCCTGGATGTTGCGGTGGAATCTCTTCGTCGCAAGGGTTTTGCCTGTGACTGGCCAAAACCACGTCTGTATACCTGGTGATACAGGTTCCTCATAACGTTACCATCGACCATGAGGAACCTTTAGCTGCCGGCTGGTATCGGATGTACATTAAGGGGAAGATTTACCAATGTCCCTGGGTATTTGGCTCCTCACTGTACTGCAATTTACCTTCCTTAAATAACCGAAGACCTTCTTCGACAACACCGGAGACGTTATCGACAATTTTGATGCCGGCTGCTTTCAGGGTCTTGAAGGCATTTGGTCCGCAGTAACCGGTGAGCAGCACCTCCGCACCCTTATCACTCACCATGGTCGCTGCTTGAATTCCCGCACCTTTGAAGGCGTTGATATTATCTGTATTATCGACAGCCTCAAACTCTAATGTCTCGCTGTCAACGATGAGGATATATTTTGCCCGGCCAAACCGTGGGTCAACATCACTTTGCAGGGTGTTGCCAACAGAAGTAATCGCAATTTTCATAGTTTTTCTCCAGGCCCCTTGTTTAATGCCCGCCGCCACCGCAGACCTGATTGTCACTGATTTCTGCGATTTTACCTGCCAGGAAATCTTCAACTACCGGACGAATCTCTGCTCGTTCGGCCTCATGATATACCTTGATACCCGCCTGTTTAAAACCCATTAATGGACGCATGCCGATACCGCCGACGATGAGGGCATTGACCTTATGGCCGGATAACAGGTTGACTGGTACCATGCAGCCGCCCTGGGTGTGACCCTGGTTTGCCAGTGTTGATACCTTCACGATTTTTTGGTCTTCACAATCGATGATGGTGAAGACATCGCAATGTCCAAAATGTCCTGCTCTGGTTCCGTCAAGTCCGCCTTCTCCGTTCGATGGAACTGCTACTCTGAGACTGCTCATGATTACGACTCCTTTTTTAGTTACATATGGTTTTTTAACGTGAGAAACGCTTTGGAATGGTCAGGTTGATATGATACTATCTGTGCCCAGACCTCTTTAACTTTACAGGCTGATGGCGACTGCTCATTGTATTCAACTATTGTCTTTTTTTCGATCATGGCTCGTACAAAATCTGGATCAAAGGGGATTCTTGGCAGAATTGCAACACCATTAAGTCGTGCCAGGTCTTCAATTTTTTCTGTTATCTCTTCATTGAGATCATAGCGGTTGACACAGAGCATGGTTTCTACCCTGAAATGATTGGTGAGCTGTACCACACGCTCAATATCGTGCATACCGGAAAGAGTGGGTTCTACCACCAGAATTGCCCGCTGCGTTCCTGTTAGCGAGGCGATAACCGGGCAGCCAATACCTGGAGGGCCATCGGTTATGATGAGATCGCAGTTTTTTTCTTTTGCAATTTCTCTGGCCTCTCTTCTGATAATACTTACCAGTTTCCCGGAATTTTCTTCTGCAATTCCCAGTCTGGCATGAACCATGGGGCCTGTCCTGCTTGTTGAAAAATAGTATTCGCCGCTCTTTTGCCGGGGAAATGTTATTGCTTGCTCTGGACAAAGGTCAACACATACGCCGCACCCTTCACAGGCTATTGGATCAACAACGAAGTCTTGTGAAATTGCATCGAATCTACACAGGTTTCTACAGGTAGCACATTCTGTACAGTCATCTTGACGGATAACAGCGAGGCTGCCGCCCATAAAATCATGCTTTTCTTCGACTTCAGGGGCAAGCAGCAGGTGGAGGTCTGCTGCGTCCACATCAGCGTCACAGAGCAGAGGTGTTGCTGTTCTGCTGGCCAGAACAGCAAAAGATGCGGTGAGGCTGGTCTTGCCGGTGCCGCCTTTTCCACTGATAATGAGATATTCTTTCATTGTACACTCTCCTTGGCCTGGGTAACCTGTCTGGAGATCTCGTCAAATAATGCCAGAAAACGGGCTTTCCACTCAGGTTTTTCATCAACAAGAAGTGCACCCCGTGAATACATCTGGGCAATTTCTTTTTGAAAGGGGATTTTAAGGAGTATAGGAAGGTTGTTGCGGCCTGCGTATGCTTCTACTTTGCTGTCGCCCAGATCAGCGCGGTTGATAACCAGACCGCAGGGAATCCCAAGTTCTTTCACAGTTTTGTGTGCCAGGGTGAGATCATGCAAGCCAAAGGGCGTAGGTTCCGTGACCAGCACTACAAAATCGACTCCATACATGGCCGTAATCACGGGACAGGACGTGCCAGGAGGGGCATCGATAATGGTATTTTCCGTTGTCGGTTCAAGTTTGCGTAACCGTTTGATAAGGGGCGGTGACATAGCCTCACCAACACGCATTAAACCCCGATGAAAGGGGATGTCTCCCACCTTGCCGAATTCCAGAACACCCAGTGTTCTTTCTCCTCTAGAGATTGCCTTGTGCGGGCACACCTCAATACAGCCGCAGCAGCTGTGGCAGAGTTCTTCAAAAACCAGTACCTGTTTACTGACCACTGTTATTGCCCCAAATCTGCAGATGTCAACACATTTCCTGCAGCCATCACACAGTGCTGCATCAACTACCGGTATGATGGTGGTCACCTCTTCCTTCTGTTCGATTTCTGGTTGTAAAAAGATATGGGCATTTGGTTCTTCCACATCGCAGTCAAGAAATGTGGTTGCAGCCCCTATTGCTGTGGCAAGGTTCGTCGACACAGTTGTTTTTCCTGTCCCTCCCTTTCCACTTGCGACGCTGATAATCATTGCGTTGTCTCCCTTCTTTTTTAAATCCCGGTGATGCTGAGGATGTGTCGCAGTTTTTTCAGAAACTCGAGGGCATGATTTTTTCCCGGCAGTTTCGGGATCTGCATAAATATGCCCAAACCTTCAGTTGCTTCGTGAAAATCTGTATGTTTTTTATCACTAATTATTGCCGTATTGAGCATGGGGAAACGCATGATGATGTTCCTCACCATATCCAGATTTTCTTCATCCCCGATCATGGCATCCACCTCTCCTCCGCCGATAAATTCTTGGATTTCCTCTTCGTTTTGAGAAAAAATCACATTGTGATCTTCTGTGCGGAGGGTTTTTACAAAAACACTTGTTGCAAAAAGAGTTTTGCTGGCTACTAGAAAGGTCATTATCTATTCCTTCGGGTGAATTGAACATGTATGATTATAATTTATTTATAACAAATGCACAATATTTCCTCTGCTAATCTTTGTCAATACAGCTGAATAACAGATGTGTTGTTTTTTTATTATACCAATTTATATACCAATCAGTCTAGAGAAGGAAGGGGTTCTTAATTCATATTAAATTGTGCATTTGTTATAAATAATTGCTATGAAGAGGAGAGAAAAGAGTTGCATCTGTACAATCTCCTAGATTGTAATCATATGATCCATCTGTTTCTGCATTGCATCAATTTCCATGATTTCATTTTCGCTGTCTTTGCACTCAAATTTTTTGCGAAGAGCCTCGAGTTGCGATTGTAGTTTTGGAATTACAACAGTCTCCAGATGGGTACGCACATCATCGTGAGCTTCCCGTATCTCACGTTCCAACTCTGCTATATTGTTTTTGAGATGCTGTATCTGCTCATGATCTGGCAGGGATTCAAGCTTTTCTGAGTATATTTGCAGTTGAATATCCAGCTCATAGAGAAGGTGTTCCAGCCTGTTACCAATATTCAGGGATGCCTTTGTAAAAGACTGGCGCATATTTTCCAGCCTCTGCTTTATCTCCTGCCGAGATAAACCGTTTTTTTCCCGGAAGGTTGCAATGAACTCATCTACAGGGCTGTATTCCCCCTGACCCTCGATGATGCTGCCCTCTGCGACAGGTGTACCGCCCGGTGTTCTTTGTACTATGAGCAGGACAACACGCTCAGGAGATTCAGGTGAGCGCCCGATATAAAATGATGAATGTGATGTCGCAGTGTTTACGAACATTTCATCAATTTCCACTGAGACCAGGTAATCACCATCCTTGGTGTAGAGGATGTCCATGACCTTTCCCACCTTATTTTCCTGGAAATAGATGGGGGCGTCAGAGAGCAGCCCCAGGATCCTTGTATAGCGGATCTGAAAGCTGGAGTTTTCGGCATGTACCTGCAGAAAGGGCAGGAAAATGGTTGTCACCAGAAAAGGAAGGATAAGGCGATGTGCTTTCATAGTGTTACCCTGTGTTATGATTGTTTTGGTATAATAATAAAGATAGTGTTTGATACTTTAGAAGACTATAAGGCATATTGGCTAATTGAACAGCCGTTTTTTTACGATTTGTGGTGTCAATAGACAAAGAAATTGTCCTCCTCAAGCAATTTCTTTTCAATCAGGTTTCTCCCTCGTACACCTCCCATGTGCTGCTTACTGGATCAAATTGATAGTACAACTGTAAGCGAACAGCTGAACCGCCGGATTTATCGAGACAGCTGAGGCTGTAAACTCTCTTTTTCCCGTTATATTTGATGAAACTTGCCTGCGGATTGCGGAGTATCCCCATAATCTTGACAGGATCAAGCGACTGAAAAATTTCCTTATAGTGTGCCAGCAGCCATTTCTGCTGCTTTTGTATGGTCAGTCTTTCTTTGAGATACGCTTCTTTTTGTAGAGAAGTCTGCAACACTGTCTGCAGAGCAGGTTTTTCTTTGTGGGGCGAGTTCATAATGTGTGAGATTAACATGGTATGAAGGTGGAGGGCCTGGGCGAGCGCACCCTCATTTTCTGCTCGTTCAGCCTCGTGTACATACAATGCGATCTCGTCTAACAGAAGGAGGTGTCTCGCCTGGGAGAGTTTTTTGTCGACATCTTCAATGAAAGGGATGTTTTTGTTGAGAAAATCTATGACCTGCTGGTGTTGGGTTACTGCCCGCTTCCAATCTTTTGAGGCATGTGCCAGCTTAGATTTCTCTTGAAGCTGTTGGTATTTATATCGTGCAAGTGCTCTTTGAATCGGTGCCGTAACAGCAGGAGCGAAATTGTTTTGCCTGGCATATGCTAATGATTCTTCATAAGAGGAAATAATCAATTCCAAATTTCCATCTGCAACCTGTCTTACAGCTTTTTGGGTTAACTGATCCAGCACTTCAAGTTTATGAACGGTATGGATGTCTTCATATTTGCCGTTGTAAAGGATTTTTCCCTGCAGCCCCTTATGCATAGTTTCGGAGTCTAGAAACGTGTTGATTTCCCTTGCCATCTCCTTGCTGGTGTCTACAGGCAGTATTGTTCTTTCCAGCTGTTCAAGGGCAAGTTCAGCAGCTGCTTGAGCCTCTTTATAAGCGTAGTTTTCAGCCTCATTTCTGGCCTGGTTGAAGAATTGTTGCGCCCTGTCTATTTTATGTTGATCGAGGATATAAAGGGCTGTACCTGTGATGGCGACAAAAATACATATTACCGTGACCATCTTGAAAAGCAGGAGCCAGGGAATGAAAACAGGGGGGCGTTTTAGGGTGTTTCTCGGTTTGTAGAAGTTGTTTTTGATGCTGTCCAGAGGCAGCTTCTTTTTATGTTTCTTAAAATAAGCTGCTGCTTTTTTATCGAAGGGGTTTTTTGTTGAATAGTGTTTCCCTGAGATCATTTCACCGATATAAAGGATGAGGTCGATGAGTGATCTGCTCTCTTTCCAGTAATGGGCAATTCTGATGGTGTTTTGATCAATATCCGGATGGAAAATGGGGGTAAGCGGTTTAACCACAGGGTGAAAATAGGGATAGCCCAAGGGGAGGATTATCTTTATCCTATGAATGTTGGTAATACGCGGTGAAATCCCCCTTGCAAGGGAGTAGCCACGAACCTTATATTCGATGTCATACTCATTTACTGGATCACCAGCGGTATTGATGAGCCTTATTTTATCGTAATCAACAAGTGTTGAAGCAATCTCTCGAAGGTCTCGTATAAGTCTTTGTTCAGACATTCATGGTTCCCAAAAAAGATAATAAGAGATGCACATGCAATTATCTGTATTATAATCCCCCTTTATCCAACCCGAGCAAGCCCACGGCAATTATACTGTATCCCATCTCCTTTCCTGATACAAGGGCTTGGTAGTATACTCTTAATTTTTATTTTGGATAGGAGAAGGTGAGTTGGTCTTCCTTTTCGTCGACAAACACCTCTCCACCCTGGGTGAGATGGCCAAAAAGGATCTCGTCTGTGAGTACGTCGCCGATCTCCTGCATAATGAGGCGTCTCAGCGGTCTTGCACCGTAGGCTGGGTCATATCCTTTACGGGCAAGCCATGTTCTCGCCTTATCACTGATTGAGATTGACACCTTCTTATCACTGAGTTGACCGCTGAGTTCAGAGACGATTTTATCGACAACCTTTTCCATGCTGCTGGTATCCAGTGAGCCAAAAGATATGATAGCGTCCAGTCTGTTTCTGAATTCAGGTGAAAACAGCTTGTTTACTGCAGCCTTGTCTTTTCCTTTGTTATTATCGGTGACAAAACCTATACTGGCAGTGCTTAACTCTCTTGCGCCTGCATTTGTGGTCATGATAATGATGACATTTCTGAAATCAGCCTTTCTTCCGGTATTATCCGTTAAGGTAGAGTGATCCATGACCTGGAGCAGTATGGAAAAAATATCACCGTGTGCCTTTTCTATCTCGTCAAGCAGCAATACGGAGTAAGGGTGCTTACGAATAGCTTCGGTGAGCAGACCACCCTGATCAAAGCCCACATATCCTGGAGGTGCTCCAATGAGACGGGCAACAGCATGCTTTTCCATATACTCACTCATATCAAATCTTTCAAAATGGACAGAGAGCATGGCGGCAAGTTGTCTGGCAACCTCTGTCTTGCCAACACCCGTGGGGCCGGCAAACAGGAAGCTGCCTGTTGGTGAGGTAGGATTGTTTAAGCCTGCCCGTGAACGTTTTACTGCCCGGACGATGGTATCTATTGCCTGATCCTGGCCAAAAATAACGGATTTGAGATCTGCGTCCAGCTCTTTTAACGAGACGTTTTCCTTACGGCTAGAGCTTTTAGCCGGCACCCTTGCCATTTTTGAGACAACCTGCTCCACATCACCGATTTTTACAGTTTTGGCAATCTTGTTCTGCATCCTGAACAGTGAACCCACCTCATCCATGACATCAATGGCCTTGTCCGGCAGGAAACGATCGTTGATATATCGAGCCGATAGTTCAGCAACAGCTGCTATGGCATTCTTTGAATATTTAACCTTGTGGTGCCGCTCATATCTCTTCTGAAGTCCCTGGAGTATCAGCCTGGTATCATTGACTGAAGGTTCCTCTATATCGATTTTTTGAAAACGCCGAGAAAGCGCCCTGTCTTTTTCTATGTGATTCTTGTACTCCTCGTAGGTGGTCGAGCCAATGCAGCGCAGGGTTCCTGCCTGCAATGCCGGTTTTAACAGGTTTGAGGCATCCATCGAACCGCCACTCGTTGCCCCTGCTCCAATGACGGTATGCATCTCATCGATAAAAAGAACGGCATTTCCCTTTTTCTCAATGGCAGAAACCACATTTTTCAACCGCTTTTCAAAGTCTCCTCTGTACTTTGTGCCTGCAACCAGGGAACCCATATCTAAAAGATGGATATCAACATCCTGGAGCAAATCAGGAACCTGGGCATCCTCGTTTTGTTTCCTGGCGATTTTGTCCTGGTTGATCGCAAGGGCCAATCCCTCAGCCATTGCTGTTTTACCGACACCTGGTTCACCGACAAGTAAGGGGTTGTTCTTCTTTCTCCTGCAGAGCACCTGCATGATTCTGGATATCTCATCATCCCTGCCAATGAGCGGATCGAGTGTACCTTCAGCGGCCTGTTTTGTAAGGTTGATGGTAAATTCTTCCAATGCCTTTTCTTCAGGAGAATTTTTCTTTTTCTCAGGCTTCACCTCAGGAGGAGGTTTAGGAAATGGCTCTTTTTGCAGATTATAGGGAAGCTCATGGGATACGTAATTTATAACGGCCATACGCCCTATCCCTTCAGTTCCAAGAAAGTGGACAGCATGAGATTCTGATTCTGAAAAAATGGATACCAGGACATCGCCGCTGTCCACTTCCATTTTCCCACAGCTCTGTACATGGCCAACAGCCCTCTGCAATACCCGGTTAAATGCAAGGGTTTGGGCTGGTTCAACGTCTGCCTTGGGAGCAAGTTTTGGGATACCGTCCAGGAAAAAGGTTTCCAGCTTGTCTTTCAGGTTGTTTATTGATCCGCCACATTCAGAGATGATATGTGTTGTGAGATTGTCATGGAGCAGCCCGTAAAGCATATGCTCTACGGTGACAAACTCATGATTGTGGCTTTTGGCCTCCCGTATTGCCCTGATCAGGGCTACTTCTAAAGTCTTACTCAGCATAGTCTTAAATAGTCTGTAATCATTGTATATTCAGGCAGCTTCCAGGGAGCATCGAAGCGGGAAACTGCTTTTTTTTGCAAGATTATGAACAAGCGATATCTTGGTTTCTCCAACTTCTTTTGTATAAATTCCTGCTACACCTACACCTTCGTTGTGCACATGCAGCATAATAGTGACCGCTTCTTCATGTGATTTATGGAAGATGTGTTCCAGTACAGCTACTACAAAATCCATGGTTGTATAGTCATCATTATGCAAAAGCACCTTGTACAGGGGTGGTTCTTCTGTTTCTGTGAGGCCCTCTGGGGATACGAGCTCTTGTCTGCTTGTATTCGTCATATATCTTTCGAATAAGATTAGGTACGAAAGCGCTTTTTTCAATATGAATCTTTATCAACAGGTGATCTGAAGAAAAATCGCCTGCCCGCTGCACGGTGAAATTATTTTTACCAAACATTCCACTTTTTACATATAGTACCATGTTCATGCAAAAAGGGAACGCTGCTTTTTTATTTTACCTCAAAGAACACACAATAATCAATGTGTTGATTTCATTCTGATGAAAATTGTGGTAAAGAGAGCCGGGGAAAAATTCTGGCTAAGCTGTATATTCAAGGTGGAAGGCTATCATGACGACAATTAAAATTGGAACACGGACGAGTAAACTGGCGATGTGGCAGAGCAAGACGGTGGCCGCCATGCTTGCGGCAAACGGTTTGAAAACCGAAATTACCGGTATGGAGACCAGAGGTGACAAGATTCTTGATACTTCCATTGCCAAAATTGGCAGTAAGGGTGTCTTCACGGAAGAGCTTGAAGAGCAGCTGCTATCTGGTGTTACAGATATCGCCGTTCATAGCGCAAAAGATATGCAATCAGTGCTCTCCGATGAATTTGAGCTGATCGCCTTTACCCGAAGAGAGCGGGTAAATGATATTCTCATCTCTGATACGCGGGATTTTGATATAGACGATACCTTCCGGACTGTGCGGGTGGGGACATCATCTGTACGCCGTACTGCATTGCTGAAACACTATTATCCGCATCTTGAGCCTGTTGAAATGCGTGGAAATCTACAGACCCGGATCGGTAAGATGCGAGCTGGTGCATGTGATGTGCTTATGCTGGCCTATGCCGGTGTCAAACGGATGGGATATCTGGATATGTTGGTACACAGCTTCCCTGAAACACAGTTCATTCCTCCGGTGGGGCAGGGGTGTATCGCCATTGAAGCAGCAAAAACACTTGCCCCTGAAAAGAAGGAATTGATTCGAAAAAGTGTGAATAATTTTGATGCTGAAACATGCCTTTTTGCTGAACGGGCTTTTCTGCGTACCCTGGAAGGGGGATGTTCCATTCCCGCCTTTGGCTATGCCATACTCCAGGGTGGCGAATTGTCAATTGTCGGCGGTCTTGTCAGTCTTGATGGCACAACCCTTCTCAGTAAAACAGAAACAGGACCTTCAGCCGCACCAGAAGAGATAGGGCGCAGACTCGGTGAGGCTGTGCTGGCAGATGGCGGAAAAGAGATGCTTGTAAAAATACGAAGTGAGCAGGGCGGCTGATTAGGTATGTTTTTCAGGGGGTAGGAGGCAAAAAGAGAGTTCACAGGGAAATGGTCTTGCCAACTCCTTTTTCTGTTGCCCGCTGCAGGGCAAGATGCGCTGCTGCTAAATCCTGGCCAGCAATGCCAACCGACTTGAATATGGTCAATTCCCCCTCTTCTGCCCGGGCAGAAATCTTGCCGCAAACAAGCTCGCCAAGCTCTCCGTGGATATGCTCTGCAGTGATAATTCCCTGCGCAATAGGCTGGGTTAAATCGCCTGCTTCCGCAAGGCAGCTCTCTTTCTGGTCGACTACCACTTTAGCCCGCTGCACACTCTGTGGGGGCAGCTCTGCCATATCCGGTCGATATGCCCCTATACCATTGATATGCGCCCCCCTTTTTACATCACTATCATCAAAAACAGGGACAGGCGAAGAAGTGGCTGTGCAGATAATATCTGCTTGAGTGACAGCATCTGCTGCCTGGTTGACTGCAATAATTTCCAGGTTGAGCTTTTCGCCCATTTTGTCAGCATAGGCTTTAGCCTGCTCTCTGTTTCTGTCAAATACATATGCTTTTTCTATCTTTCTGACACAGCAAACACCCTCGAGCTGTGTTTCCCCTTGCCTGCCTGTGCCGATAACTGCGGCAATATGGGCATCTTCTCTGGCAAGAAAAGATGTGGCAAGTCCAGAAACAGCACCAGTTCTCATGGCGGTAATTACCTCACCATCCATAATGGCGGTTGGTGCACCGGTTACAGAATCAAAAAGCGTCATCATTGCATGAATGAAAGGAAGCCCCTTTGCCGGATTGTCACGATTAAGCATAACTGTCTTTACCCCGGCAGAAGAAATATCAGACGAATAAACGGGCATAACCAGCATATCTCCGTTATCTGCGGGCATATTTATGGCCGTCCGCAAAGGGACGTCAACCCTGCCTTGATAAAGAGAGATAAACGCACCTTTTAGAGCCTCTATACAATCACTCATAGTGAGTGCTTCTTGTAAATCTCCTGAAGAGAGGAGACGTAATGTGTTTTCTTTCATTTCTCTGTCACCGTAAAATAAAACCATCTTTAAGTGGGTCGGTCGGATCAATAACAAACTGCGCCTTGCCATTTATCCAGGCATTTCCAGCAACCTGGGGAATGACCGCCTGGTGCGGTCCAAAGGTTGTTGTCTTGACGATGGAGCCGGTGAAGATTGTGCCCAGTATTGATTCAATACGCATTTTTTCACCCACTCCAATTTCACCTTTTGCATGGTGTATGGCCATCCTGCCGGCAACACCTGTACCTGTGGGTGATCTGTCGACTTCGCCTTCTGCAAAAATACAGACATTCCTGCTGTCCACTCCTGGTGTTATTGCATCTCCGACAAATATTGTTCCGTAGAGAAAAGAGAGATCAGGTTCAAAGGGGTGTTCAATGGGAAAATTTTCCATCACAGCTTTTTTGATCGCACCTCCCACTTCAATCAAATTACGGTAATCTTCCGAAATCATTTTTACCCCGCAGGATTCTGCCTGAACATAGGCATAAAAGGCTCCGCCAAAGCCGAGATCAAAGCGAATTGTACCGAGACCTGGAACAGTAACCTTCTCATCAAGCATTGCTGCAAAAGAGGGAACATTATGAAAGCGGATATTCTCTACTCTGCCCTCTCTGCATTCGGCAAAAGAGGTTACAATGCCTGACGGAACTTCAATGTTCAATACCGTTTCCGGATATTGCATCTCTACTGCTCCTGTTTCAAGCATAACCTTTGTCAAGGCGATTATAGCATGACCGCACATGGTGCTGTATCCTTCATTATGTAGAAATAATACGGAAAAATCAGCGGATGGAGTACAGGGCGGCATGACAATTGCGCCGTATTGATCTGCATGGCCGCGTGGTTCAAACATAAGCGCTGTTCGCAGATGATCGTAGTGCTCTTTCATATACTGCCGCCGCTCCAGCACCGTTTTCCCCTGTATCTCTGGCAGACCGTTAAGGATAATTCGCAGCGGTTCTCCACCAGTATGAGCATCCATAACAGAGATCTTCAGCCACTCTTTAGGGGGAGACCAATTTTCAATGTGAGCAAGCGTTTTATGTATATCTTTCATTTTATATATCCTTATTTTCCCAAAATTTTCTTAGATTAAAAACTCATGTCGAGCAACAATCCTGGTAAAAACAGGGAGAGCTCCGACCAATAGGTAGTGAGCAGCAGGGTTGGAATCCAGGCAAAAAGAATCATATATAGAGTTGGTTTTAGCATTTTGTTGACCTCGCATGAGGCAATTCTTGCCCCTAAATAAAGCATGGGGGCTGTTGGCGGTGTTACTAACCCCATTCCTAGATTGACACCAAGAATTGCCGCAAATTGAACTGGATGTATACCAAGTTCAGTGACAACCGGCAGCAATATTGGTGTGCAAAGCAGCGTTCCGCTGACATCGTCCATCAACATTCCGATAATGATCATGAAGATATTGACCATCATTAATATTACCAGTTTATTTTCTGAGATTGATTGGAGAAAATGCAGTATGCTGCCGGGTAAATCCTCCATCACGTAAATCCGACTGAGGATCATAATGACAAACAGCATACACATAATTACGCCAGTCGTTACCGAAGTTCGTATCAGGGTTTCAAGAAAATTCTTTCTGTTCAGTCCCTTATACACCCAAAAACCTATAGGAATTGCATAAAGCACGGCGATGCCAGATGCTTCAGTAGGAGTCATAACTCCTGAATAGATTCCTCCAAGCACAATAATCGGCATAAATAAAGCGGGAGTTGCCCCTCCTAATTGCCCTCCAGCCTGTTTAATTCGAGCAGAAATAGGAATCGTTTCACTTACCACAATATTTTTTTCTGCTCGTAATAAAAAGGCATTGACAATAGACAGCAGAAGCGTGAGTAGAATACCAGGTCCAATAGTTGCCAGGAAACAGGCAAGAACCGATTGATATGATATCCAGGCGTAGATAATTTGAATACAGCTTGGAGGAATAAGCAGTCCCAGGGGACATGCATTAACCAGTAAAGCAGTTGAGAGTCCTTGTGGGTAATGGGACTTATCCATCTCTGGCAGGATAACTGAACCAATACAAGAGAGGGTTGCCGCCGCTGCCCCTGATATTGCACCAAAAATAGCACTGGCAAGTACTGCCACCGTACCTATACCACTCTTGCGATGTCCTACAAATACCCTGATAAGCCGTACTATTGGCTGGGCGATTTTCCCCTGCTCCATTAAACCGCCAGCCAAGATGAAAAGGGGAACAGCAAGCAAGGTTATGGTGTTCATTTTGCTGTAACCGACAGGAAGCAGAGATGTGATGTTGTAATCACCGGTAAGAACCATCCATAAGATCGCTGCTGTAAAGCAAAACGGAATTGGAATGCCAATCAGCAGTGTTCCTATCAAAATAAAAATTGAGATTAAGGTGGCCATTATCTCTCTCCTGAATTATCCTCTTTAAGGAATACATTACCCCTTAGCTCTTGAATCGATTGGATCAAATGGACAATTGCGTAGAGGCTCATCAGAGAAAAACCAATAAAAATGGCACTCTGCGGCACAGCAATGGGTATTCCCCAGCCCATCGTCTTGCCTTTAAAAGTCAATTGCCATGCCATAAGAGACCATGCCCAGTAGCTGATACAGAGTGCCAAAAGTGCTTCCAATGTACGAGCTGTAAGACGTACATATGCAGCAAATCGAGGAAAATGGGGAGTAAGTATTTGAATTATATCTGCCTTTATGTGACTGTCTTCATAACTGCCGTATGCCGCGCCAACAAAGTAGAGCCAGAACGCTGCGACCATGACAAGTTCATCGTAAGCAAAGAGATCATCGTGCATGATATAGCGCATAAAAACAGCTGCACAGATTATACCTGTCACCAGTAAACTTGAGATAATAAGGAGTATTCTCTCAAGTTTTAGCAACCACCTGTAGATGTGAAGAAGAAATATTTTCATTCAATAATCTCCCACCTTAAAACGGTTATTGCCTTTACCAGAGATAAAAGGCAGGGAAAAGTGTCTGCCTTCTAATTGGAGTAACTAGCTATTCCCCCAGATCTTTTTTTATGGCGTCAAATATTTCCTTGCCATAAAGTTTGTGAAGTTTTGGCCAGATATTTTTATGAATATAGCGAGAAAGATTTTGTGCTTCCTCTGGCGTAGGTCGAATGATTTTTATACCGGCTTTTTGCATTTTGTCGATATATTCCGTATCATATTTTTGGGCCATTGCAAAACTTGCTGCGGCAACGTCTTTGAAAATGTTGCCAACAGTCTCTGCATCAGCTCCAAGTTCCTGGTGGGCTTTTTGTGACATAATGAAGGCATTGCATTCGACAAAGTTGTTATAGAGAACGTAATAATCCTCAACATCCTTGAAGGTGAGATAGTTTACATCGGGAGTTCCTCCAATCCAGCCATCGACGACACCGGTCTGCATTGCACTGAAAACATCCGACCAGTTTATCGTTGTTGTTCTGTATTTCAGCGCTTGCGCGGTTAATTGATAGACTTTGAGAGGGGGGACCCTGATAAGGATGCCTTTGTTGACTTCTGGATTAAATGGTTCATTAGGTTCTTTTTTGCTGCCAAGTCCAATCAGGCCGATGACGTTGAAGCCAAAAAAATGAATATTTTTTTCTTGAAGAATCGTCTTCATCATTTGGGAAAAGTTGGAATCATAAGAAAAAACTTTTGCTATATCATTATAATCCTTGACAATATAGGGAATACTGAATGCTTCAAGGCGAATATCATATTCACTTGGTAAATTGACCTGCCCCATATCAACCGATCCTCTCATAATATCCTGAAAAAGAAGCGTGTAATCTCCCAGTTGATCTGCTGGAAATATTTTTAATTTTACTCTCCCTTCGGTCTGTGTTTCCACTTCCGCCGCTGCCTTTCTCAGGAGCTTGGTGGATGGATGGGCTTCGGGATAATGACCAGCAAATTTCAATACTGTTGCAGCCTGTGCAGGTGAGATAAGAAATATTGCTACCAGTGTGATAGTAGAGATTTTGATGAATTTTGTGAACTGTTTCATAACTTTTCTCCTATTCAGGTTATTGGTTTACGGACCTTTTTAAGAATTCTGTAATCTTTCGATTACTCGTGCCCTCTCGCAAGCGGTTTTACAAAATAGCAATATGTTTCTGATAGGATTGTAAATATCACTATTATACACACATTAATACTTTAGTAAACATTTATTTTAAGGTCAACTTTTATCAAAATAGAGACAAAACATCTAAGATGGAGTGAAGGAATGTAATGCACCGTATTTTATATGAAAGTCTCCTGATAGCTTGAAAACTAACGATGTCGAAATGAGAGCTTTCATGTTTCGTTGTGGCTGACATACCTGGTCCAGCCATGCTGGT
>PDWJ01001828.1_pt1 | contig 24504 bp, 25 predicted proteins | sample 1430881 | NCBI WGS metagenome assembly PDWJ01 (sample SAMN01162460, study PRJNA174530) | Oral metagenome, whole genome shotgun sequencing project. | biome: Marine environment; feature: Marine mammal; material: Swab sample of the gingival sulcus; isolation source: swab sample of gingival sulcus...
CGAAGTCAGTCATCTGGGTTGTGTCAGCCTTAACGAAACTTTAGACAACTCGGAGGAAGGAAGAGATTTTCTCGAATCAATAACCGATCACCGCCCTGATTCTGCCCCCGGATTTCGTATTGAGTCTCTTGAGTTAACAGGAAAAATTGCAGAAGTCCTTGAGTTATTATCTGAAAAGGAGCGTCTGGTGATTTCTCTCTACTATTACGAAGAACTCTCACAAAAAGAGATCGCAGAAGTCCTTGAACTTTCTGAAGGACGTGTCTCTCAACTCCACAGTCAGGCGCTTATTAAGTTAAAAGTTAAACTGCAGTCAAGACTCCACTAATCCAGAACGCTCCCACAAAAATTTTATCCACCAGGAATCAGGAGCAGAAAGGCATCTGCACTTCTGGCGCATATTTTGCTTTATTCATTAAAAACAAATGAACAGGACAAAAAAATGACCAGTAAACTTATAGTTGCGATTCCCATAATGCTTTGCGCCATATCAATAGTGCAAACAATTTTGTTGATTAAAAAAAATAAGGGTCTCACGGCCAGGGTTGCAAAGCTTGAAGGTGAATTAGAAAACAAAAAAACAATGGTAGAGCTTTATCAAAAGCAGCTTCAGAAAAAAAACATTTTCGACAAGGATCTGGGTAAGGCAGAAATAACGACCAAGCTGCAAGTCCCTCGTCTTGCAACTGAGAAAACGCATCTTGCATCAGGCCCCCAGAGATCAGGAGTCACAGAAAAGTATAGTCTTATCAGGACACTGGTCTCAAAGGGAATGGCCAAGGAAGATATAGCATCCATGGCTTCGGTTTCTGCCCTTGAGATAGAACAGATACTCCGGTTAAGCAAATTAAGCGATACCAGTAATCCAGAATTAAAAACAGCAACTTAATACTGAAGGAAAAGTCAATATATTCCGATAGGAAATAGAAGCGATTTTGAAAAAGATAATCTGGGAAATTCTTAATTATGACTTCAGGAAAATATACAGCACTGGCCGGGGCAATTTCGAGGCAGCAAGCTATAGCCAACATCAGCAACAACCTGGCAAACGTCAACACCAGCGGATATAAAAAATCCCGTGTCAGCTTCGAATCCATCCTTAACGGCCAACAGCAGATCAATGATGCCAAGGGCATGAATTACAACCGGATTAACAAAAATTTCACAAATTTTGAAGAAGGTGCTTTTCGGCAGACTGACGACCCTTTTGACGTTGCTATCAGCGGTAATGGTTTTTTTAAAATTCAAGGCCCAGGAGGCCCCTTATACACCAGAAGAGGCGATTTTACTCTTGATCAGGACGGAGTTCTGCAGACCAGCAGCGGACGAGCAGTGCTTGATGAAGGCGGCAGTGAAATAACTATCCCGAATGCCAATAGGGACAAGATCGCAATTGGATATGACGGGGCAGTCTACGCCATGGGAGAAAACGGCGCAAGGCTTCTGGTCGGCAAAATCGCGGTAGTTGCCTTTGAAGATGAAAGCCAGCTCAAGCGGGAATCCGACACAGCCTTTTCCGCCTCCCCACAAGCTGTCGAACAGCCAGCTCAGAATACAAGACTCATTCAGGGAAGCCAGGAACTCTCCAATGTGAATATGACAGAGGAGATGACCAAAATGATAGACAGCTACAGAACTTTTGAAACCTACCACAAGGTTCTTGAGAGTTATTCAAAAATCGGGGAAAAGCAGGAAGAATTAGGAACATTAGGCTAACGAGAAAAAAATATCCAGTAATATCTGCCATTTTCAGGTGCATCAGGTTTTTCAAAACATGCTCACCACAAAATAAAATGCCAGAAAATGACTCACAACCAACAGGATTACAAATGATCAGGTCACTTTGGACAGGCACTACCGGGATGCATTCCCAACAGCTGAACATTGATGTTATCGCCAATAATCTTGCGAACGTCAGTACCACCGGTTTTAAAAAAAGTAAGGCAGATTTTCAGGATCTCCTCTACCAGACAATGAAAATTCCAGGAAGTCAGTCATCTCCAGACACGGAATCTCCCACGGGAATTATGGTTGGTCTGGGAGTAAAACCGGCGGCCGTAACCAAAGTGTTTACTCAAGGTGATCTCATCCTCACCGAAAACGAACTTGACATAGCCATCGAGGGTGAAGGTTTTTTGCAGGTTCAACACCCGAACGGAAATACCGTATACACCAGGGCAGGTGCACTGAAAATCGACAGCAATGGCCGGTTAACCAACTCCGACGGCTATCTTATTCTGCCAACTATCACCATCCCCAATGGCTACAAAAATATAAGTATCGGTGAAACCGGTATCGTCAGTGCAACCATCGGAGAAAACACAGACGCTACTGAAATTGGCACCATCCAACTTGCAACCTTTACCAACACCTCCGGCCTGCAGGCTATCGGCCAAAACCTTTTTGAGGAATCGGCATCTTCCGGTACACCCATTGTAGGAACCCCTGGAGACAATGGCTATGGAACTCTGCTCCAGAATTATCTTGAAGGCTCCAACGTCAATATTGTTGAAGAAATGGCCAGTATGATCACAACCCAGAGAGCATACGAAATAAATTCAAAGGCAATCCAGACCTCTGATGAAATGATGAAGACAACGAATAACCTTGTCTGATTCAATATGAGTGTATTTATGCATAGACTGTTTCTGATACTGCTTTTCAGCATTCTCACACCGTCCTTCGCCCACTCGCTGGAAATAATTTTCAAGCCAAGTGCTACCGTTGAGGGTTCAGGAATAACTCTGGGTGATGTTGCTGATTTTAGTGAGCAGTCAGAATACTCCGCAGCTCTGGCCTCTCTTTATATATGCAAGGCCCCGGATCCAGGAGAAACCACGGCATTCAGAGCCATACGCATAAAAAATCATCTCAATAAAACAAATAAACTGCAAGATGCTGTTGATACTCTTTACTGGAAAGGGTCGCCAATTATAAAGGTATCCCGTAGTGCCACAATCATCGGCCCAAACAGAATTCTCTCCATTATTGAAACCTTTTTAGCCAGGAACAGCACAGCCTTTCCCGATGCGACGGTACAATTTACCCCGTCAAAACTCCCCCTGCCTTTTGCTGTCCCCGTTGGAGAACTCAGTTACGACGTTATCCCTTCAGATCCTTCAATTATTGGCAGTTCAAGATTTTCTATAATCTTCAAGGTCAACAATACCGTTGTTAAAAATATGTCTATTATAGGCAAGCTTGCGGTATTTGCTGATATTGTCGTTGCGGGCAAACCACTTATAAGGGGGCAGCTTCTCACCTCTGATGATCTTGAGCTTAAAAGGATGGAAATCAGTAAGACTCCAGATAGCTTTTTTTCCATCCATGATCTTGCCGGGAAAAGGCTTAAACGAAACATGAGAGCAGGCTCTGTCCTCAGAGAATCCTATGTAGAACCAATGCCGATAATTCTACAGGGACAAAAGGTTAAAATGGTATTACAAAATAAATCTCTGACGCTGACAGCGACAGGTTTGGCAAGAAGAGACGGGGCAGTCGGAGACGTAATCAGGGTGCAGAATATTAACTCCCGCAAGATTATACTCTGCCGGATAGCAGGTCCCGGAATAGTGGAGGTTATACTGTAAAATGAAACAACAAAAACTCTTGCTTTTTGTCATAGTATTTCTGTTTCTCAACAGCTGCTCGACAAAACCGCCGGCACCAATTATTCCCCAGGAACCACTGGAAGTGGTTGCACCACAAATAACCAAAAAACAGGAGGCAGGCTCTCTCTGGAGTGATAAAAACACCTCCATGTTTGTGGACAGAACCGGACACAACATTGGAGATATAGTTACCGTTCTGATATCTGAATCTGCAAGTGCTTCCAAAGCAGCAACAACGTCAACAGACAGAAGCTCAAACATGAAGGCTTCTCTCGCAAACTTTTTCGGCCTTGAAAATCTTGATTTCTGGAAAGAGGGACCGACAAAACCCATCGATCTCTCCAACCTGGTCAATGCAACAATGAGCAACACCTTTGCAGGTAACGGAAAAACCACACGGCAGGAAGACTTGACGGCCTCTCTGACTACTCAGATTATTGAAAAATATCCCAACGGACAACTGAAAATCCGGGGCGGGAAAGAGGTTATGGTAAATGATGAGGTGCAAATTATCTATCTTACCGGAATTGTCCGTCCCGTCGATATCACCGCAGCAAACACCGTAAGTTCAGAGCGAATCCTCAATGCAAGAATAAGCTATACAGGCAAAGGTGCCATAAGTGATAAACAGGGCCCCGGCTGGGCAATGAGAGTCCTGGATACTCTTTGGCCATTTTAATCCATCTATCCAATGAAAACACAAGCCAGAAACAACAAACAACGATTTGTCTGCACAGTCTGCACAGTCCTGTTTACCTGTGTTTTTATAATGGGCATACAAAACACATATGCGGCCAGACTCAAAGACATAGCCCAGGTTCACGGTGTTCGTTCCAACCAGCTTATGGGTTATGGCTTAATCACAGGGCTTGACGGTACCGGTGATGATATGGGGAAATCTATCTTTACCCGCCAGGCTGTATACAACATGATGACCCGCCACGGAATCACCATAGATCCCGAAAATATCAGAGATATAAATGTAAAAAATATTGCCGCAGTTATGGTAACCGCCTCCCTTCCACCTTTTGCCAAATCAGGTTCCACTATTGATGTTCAGGTATCTTCTGTCGGAGATGCCTCAAGTCTTGGCGGAGGCACCCTGCTTATGACGCCCTTGAGTGCGGCAGACGGTCAGGTCTATGCCGTGGCCCAGGGGCCACTGAGCATTGGAGCATTTTCTTTTGGAGGAAAAGCTGCAGAAGTACAAAAAAATCATCCTACAGTTGGTAGAATTGCGGGCGGGGCAATCATAGAAAAATCCCCTGATTTCAAAATTGGCACTGAAGGTAAATTAACCTACCAGCTGGATACGGCTGATTTCACAACCGCAGCCAACGCCGCTGACAGTATCAACAAAAAATACGGTCCGGGCACCGCCTTTGCCGATACGCCAGGAACAATTCAGGTCACCATTCCACCACAATACAGAGACCAGGTCGTTGATTTTATCTCCGATATGGAGAAACTCCCCGTAACCCCGGATGCACCCGCCAGGGTTGTTGTTAACGAAAGAACCGGAACAATAGTTATGGGCAAAGACGTACGGCTCTCAACTGTTGCCGTATCCCACGGAAATCTTTCTCTGATTATCAAGGAGACGCCACAGGTTTCCCAGCCAAATCCTCTGTCGGGCGGAGAAACTGTCATCACCCCCGACACAACAGTTCAGGCGGTTGAAGAGGCAGGCCAGCTGGTGTTGATAGACATGGAAAACAAAGGTGTCTCCATTGGAGATATCGCCAATGCCCTCAACGCAATCGGTGCTACTCCACGGGATCTCATCGCAATATTTCAGGCCATCAAGGCTGCCGGCTCCCTGCACGGTGAACTTGTCGTCTTATAAACGGATATTTCCCATGAAAATGAATCTTGATATTGACCCGAGAACAGTCCTCAGCAACGCCACTCAAGCAGTATCCCAAAGCGACAAAAAAGAACGGCAACTTGAATCATTACGAGAATCCACGAGGGAATTTGAAACTCTTTTAGTAAATGAAATGTTCAAGGCTATGCGCAAAACAGTACCCAGGAGTGGACTTTTTACAGAAAATAACGCCACAGAATATTTCAGGGAAATACTTGACATAGAAACGGCTCGGGCAGCAACCAAGGGAGAGGGTATAGGTATTGCGTCCAAAATGTATGAGCAAATGTCTAAACTGGTTACCAATACAGAATAATTCTTTTTTTGCTACAGTCCCCTCTCCTTTTGCTCGCCACACCATTTATTTCCTAAAGTTTCTTTCGCAAATACCCGATACATTACACAGGAATACAGAAACAACCAGCCCCCGCAGGGAAGCGGGGAATTATAATGCAAGGAGGCATATAATGATAAGAGAAATATCCAGTAACTTTCTACAGTATAATAGTTTATTTCTGGCTGGAAAGTTTATAAAAGACTTCCAGGCCATCCCGGGAAGCCAAAACAATACCTGGGAGAAGGCAGGTATCCCGAAGACGGATCTGGTAGAGTTATCCTCTCCACAAGAAAGCCTGGAAATTTACAGCGGATTTATCAAGGTAGCAAATAATCTCCCTGATACCACCGAGTTGCTCAGAGGTATAATTAAGGATGTTTTTAGCGAACAGGGAACGGCAACTACGGTTAAAACAGAAGATGGACAGCTCAACCTGGAAGAAATCGGCCAGGAAGAGGCCAGGAAACTGGTTGCGGATGACGGTTACTTTGGGGTAGAAAAAACATCAGAACGAATATTTAACTTCGCAACAGGCATCGCGGGGGGGGATAGTTCAAGGCTGGACGCTATCAAGAAAGGTGTGGAAAAAGGATTTCAGGAAGCAATGGACGCTTTCGGCGGCTGGCTCCCGGAGCTCTCTCACTCCACACTGAATGCAGTAATGACGAAGCTGGACAAATGGGCAAGTTCATAATTGCGAGCTGAATTGAGCCTTTTGAAAAATTCAAGATGCCCTTAAATACATCAGGTGAAGTCATGAGTATAGACTACATAGGAATCGGCAGACCAGGACAAATTGGCAGTATAAAGAAAACCGGCAAAGCAACTAACGGACAGGATAAGGTAACGGGGAAAGGCAGTGGACAGGACAAGGTTCAGTTTTCTTCGGTACTCCAGGACGTTAACAAGGCACAACAAACCCAGAAAGGCAGCTCTTCAGAGCGGGCAGACAGGGTAGCAGAGCTCAAGGCTCAGGTACAAGGAGGTTCGTACCGACCTGATCTCAACAAGGTGTCATCCTCACTTTTGCAATTTTTGATTAACAATAAGTAACCATGAAAAACTCAACAACACATGAATATCTGGTCAAACTGCGGGATACCATCATCCAGGAGCGGGAATGTGCGAAAAAACTGGACATGGCAGGTTTTGAACAAGCAGTAAAGCAAAAGGAAGAGCTGATAAATGTGTTGTCCCATGTAAAGGTACTGTCAGACGATGACAGAGCTGTCGCAGATCAAATCAAGGCCGAGAACCGCAGAAACGCCTTTCTCTTCAAATCCACTTTGGGGTGGATTCGTCAAACCATGGAATTTTTTGGCAAAAAAACTGTCACAGCAACCTACGGTTCTTCGGCACAAACCGTTGCTGCCCATGTGAATGGCAGACTTCTCTCCGGAAGGGTGTAACACATGGCCGGAATCATTGATGCACTGAATGCGGGGAAAACCTCGCTCAATGTAAACCAGAAAGCCATTGAAGTCGTTGGCAATAACATCTCCAATGTCAATGTTGATGGCTACTCCAGGCAGGATGCACAATTTTCCACCTACCCGGCTGTCAGCTTTGGTGACTTTTTTATAGGCCAGGGCGTGACAATAAGTGACATAACAAGAAACCATAATGTCTTTGTCGAAAATCAATTACAGGACAAGGCTATTGATTATGGTTACCAGGAAGCCCTTACAGACCCTTTAGCGGAACTCGAAAGTGTTTTTAACGTCACTGAAGACAATCTTGCAACAGAAATAGACAAGTTTTTTGATGCCCTTCAGGAGCTCAGCGCGAACCCCAATGACTTGGTTCAACGAAACAATGTTATCCAGCAGGGCAATATCCTGGCTACAAATTTTAATAATACAGTTGAAGAACTTGATGAGATTCAAACCAACCTCAATGAATCCTTACTCTCCGGTATAGATACCCTGAACACCAAGCTTGCCGAGGTCGCAGCTCTGAATAGCCGAATTTACGGTATGGAAGTTCAGGGGCAGAGTGCAAATACCTCCAGAGACCAGCGTGACACCATCCTCAAGGAACTTGCCAGTACCATTGGTGCCTGTTCTTACGAGAACGAAAATGGAATGGTCACAGTCCATCTTCCTGGCGGTCTTCCTCTGGTGTCTGGTGATATGGCCATGAATGTTGAAGCCGACAAGACTGGTACAGATGTGGAACTGATATTACATGCAGGGGGTGCAAAGACACCACTTTCGGTAAATGAGGTTGGTGGAAGATTTAAAGGTATCCTCGAAATGAGGGATAACTTTGTTGCTGGACTCGAAGCCGATCTGGATAAACTGGCATATGAGTTAAGCTCTCAGTTCAATATCCAGCACATGGCTGGAGGCGGTCTGGATTCAAGCACGGGCAACCTCTTTTTCAGCAAGCCGCCCAACTATGTCCAGTCTCCCCCTGCCCCACCGCCAACAGCAACAGAATACAAGGGTGCAGCAAGGGCCATGAGCGTTATTCTTACCGATCCCAAAAAAATTGCAGCAGGAGCCGCACCTGCCAACGGTGCAGCTGTCGCTCCTGGAGATAACTCCAATGCACTGGCGCTCTCCAACATTGGTGACACCTATCTCATTGACGGCGCAGACACCTTTACCGCGCTCTATGGAAAAATGGCAGCCACAGTTGGTATTGAAAGCAACCAGAACCAGCTTTCTCTTAAAGGCGCCAAGGATTCTTTAACACAACTGCAAAATTTCAGGGACGGCCTTGTCGGAGTCTCCCTGGATGAAGAAATGATTGATCTCATTCAATATCAAAGAGGTTTTGAATCCTCAGCACAATTTATTACCACTATTGATGAGATGATGTCCACGCTTCTTAACATGAGACGTTAATCTACAACAGGTTGAGTTATGAAAGTTACAGAAGGTCAAACCTATCGAATGATGCAGAGTAATCTGAACAGGATTACCAATGGAATGCAGAATCTGCAAACTCAGGCATCAACAGGTTTAAAACTGAACACCTCATCAGATGACCCCACTGCGATAAGTCCGGTTTTGAGCAGCAGAACCCAGATAAGAGAAACAGAGAGATATCTCGAAACCATGGGGCACACCAACGACAAACTCGATTCTGTTGATGGGCACATGGCTCAGGTGGAGAACATCCTGCAGAGGGTCAAGGAAATTGCGATAAACTCCGTCAATGCAGCGTTGAGCGGCACGGACAGAGAGGCCCTGGCAAACGAGGTTGCAGAACTCCGCAAGGAACTTCTCGATACAGCAAATGCACAGGTTAACGGAAAATTCATCTTTGCCGGCTATAAGGAAAACACCAAACCTTTCACACAAAATCCAGATTACGACCCGGATGCTTACGATGTTTCCGATGTTTCGACCTGGCCATATCTCTATCACGGCGATCATAACTCCACGCAGCTGGAGATAACGCCGGGAGAATTCCTCGAGGCAAGTCTTACAGGCAATGAAGTTTTTCTGGGCATCAGCAACAAAATTGTAGAAGCCAACGGCTATACAGTGCCGTATCAGGGTGAACCGGCAACAACATCAATTACCGACCCAAGTCCATTTTCCGGCGCCGGTCAGGATATTGTCATAACCCCTAATTCAGGACAAATAGCCGCAACAGATACCCCCATCACTATTCCAGCCGCCGATCTGACAGACAGCGACAACAATTATGCGGCAAAAATCGCCAATAGATTTAATCAGCCAGGAACTGGACTCATAGCCAATATCCAGCCTGCCGCCAAAGATCTGGGCCCGCTCTCCCTGACCGGATTTGATGAATCGGCAGGAGACAGTTACCAGCTTGAAATCACTGCAGGAGGTGTCTCGGTGCCCATAAGTCTTAACGGCCCTGGTACGAACTACGACTACACCCTTGAAGGCCTGTCGTATGCCCTTGCCAATACCCCCGGTGCAACAGATATTACCGCAACCAGCGGTACCCTGGGGAATGGGGTTAAATACGATATTTCCAGTGGTTCACTGGTACTTACCGGCCCGGACAATGGTGCCGAAATTGAAATTGCAGAAACAATCACCGGCGGCAGCGGCGGGATAGGTACTTCTCCGCAAACCATCTACGGTCAGGTTGATATTGCACCGTCTTCAAAACAATTTGTTGATATAAGCGGTCCCGGACTGGCCCATTTAGGACTTACAGCAAAAAATCTGGACGGAGCTGCGGGCCACGTGGATCTTTTTGGTGTTCTGGTCAGAACGGAAGAAGCAATTCGTGCAGGTAACAACGAAGACCCAAATGGTGCAGGCGGCTCGATTCAGGCGCAGATAAAAAACCTTGAAACCGCAGCCAATCAGGAGCGGCTCTCCAGGAGCGTACTTGGGGCAAGGGCTCAACGAGTCGATGCAGCCACAATGCACCAGCAGGACGCCCGGACTGATCTGAAAAAAATTATCTCCCGCTACCAGGATGCTGATATAATACAGGTTTATAACGATCTACTCATGCAGGAAACAACCTATAGATCTGCACTTAATGTTACAGGTCGCGTTTCTCAAATTTCTATTCTTGATTATTTATAATCTGCGGGTACAATTCATCTGAGGAATGTGTTGAAAAATCAGCTGTTTTGCCCAGGATGTATAATGGAAGTTTTCCGGGCAGCAGACGGCTGCAAAATCAGAAAACAGGTCTGCTTTACGAGTGATTCGTTATATCGCCGGCTCATCCGGCGATTATCTATGCCATTATTTCGGAGTTTAAGATGCTGGTTCTCACCAGAAAGACAGGAGAAGGTATTGTAATAGGCGATGATATCACTATAACGCTTGTTGAGGTAAAAGGTGGTAACATCAGAATAGGTATTGATGCTCCGCGGGATAAAAAGATTTATCGACAGGAAGTGTATGATCTTATCGTGCAGGAAAACATTGACGCTGCCAAGTGGAATATGACAGACCTTGACAGTCTTAGCGATAACCTTACCAAGAGAAAAGTTAAAAAATGAAAAAGATCGTAACAAGGTTTGGTGAAGTAGAATACAACCCGGATAACCTGCTAACCTTCCCGGCAGGTCTGATCGGTTTTCCCCATCTACAGCATTTTGTAGTGATGCCCAACCAGAAGGAAGGCCCCCTTTTCTGGATTCAAAGTGTTGACGACCCGGTTTTTGCGTTCGTCCTCACTGATCCGACAAATTTTTTCCTTGACTACCGAATAGCTCTGGATAAATCAGAAAGGGAGTTCCTGCAGATTGACGACGATGCACCCTACTATGTCCTCAGTGTTGTAACGGTACCCGAGGATCAGAATATAACCCTCAACCTTGCGGCTCCGATTCTTTTTTCACCGGGAACCAACAGGGCTATGCAGGTTATCCTTGAAGACGGAAACTACAGCTCAAAGACCCCTCTTCCCAAAACAGAGTAACCAGCTCAACGTATTTTCCTCAAGCATTTATTACGCCGATTAACTTTTTGGTTAATCGGCGTTTTTTTTCTAAATTATTCTTCCAGAACTGTCGAGTCATAGTTAACTGCGAGGAACACCAATTAAGAGACTACGTTTGTAGAAGATTGACTTAAGACGCCAACGACCTTTCACGGAGGATAATAAAATGGCATTGACAATCAATACAAACATCGCATCACTAAACGCACAAAGAAACCTGACCCAATCCAGTGGAGACCTCTCCGTTTCCATGGAAAGACTTTCCTCAGGTCTCAGAATTAACTCCGCCAGAGACGATGCAGCCGGTCTTGCAATCTCTGATAGAATGACATCCCAGATCCGGGGGCTCAACCAGGCCACCAGAAACGCCAATGATGGTATTTCCCTTGCGCAAACTGCTGAAGGCGCAATGCAGGAATCCACCAACATTCTCCAGCGTATCCGCGAACTGGCAGTACAATCAGCCAATGCCACAAACTCGGCATCCGACAGACAGGCTCTCCAGGCTGAGGTAAACCAGCTCAAGAGCGAAATGAACCGCATTGCCAATTCCACCAGTTTCAATGGTATCAATGTCCTTGATGGAACCTTTGTTTCACAGCAATTCCAGGTTGGTGCCAATGCCAATGAAAGCATTGAATTCACAATCCAGGGCATGCAGTCAGATGCTCTTGGCAGATACGATCTTGATGGAATTAATCCTGCAGCAAACCAGGGTACAGGGGCGGCCGCAAGTGCTGCTCTGACCGCACCCGCTTCAAACACCATAGCCGCACAAACCCTTGAGATCAGTGGTGTCAACGGTGCCAGCACCGTAACCATTAACAACGGCTTCTCAGCGAGAGAAGTTGCCCAGGCAATTAATCAGAAAACCTTTGCCACAGGAGTAGAGGCAACAGCAAGAAACGAGGTCAAACTGACAAACTTGACGGATTGCGGCGGAATTGTCACCATGGAAATAGGCACAGAGGGAAATCTTGTCTCCATAAATGCGGCGGCTGATGCTAATGATTTAACCGCATTGGCAACAGCTATCACTGACCAGAGCGGCCTGACAGGAATTTCGGCAACCGTCGCAGGAGATACAATAACCCTGATTCAGTCAGAAGGTGAGGATATCATCATCAATAATTTCTCGGCGGCTGCCAGTGGAAGTATCGACGTAATAGGTGGTGACGCCCAGGCTGTAACCCTGGAATATACCGGTACGGCAAGCGACAAGGATTCGACGAGAGTTACAGGTACCATAGAGTTCAGCTCACCAGACCAGTATTCCGTTCTTTCCAGCGTTACGGCAGCTTCGGGAAGTATATTGGGCAATACCAATATAGCACAATTAGAGTCTGTTGCAGATATTGATATCAGTGATCCAGGCAAGGCCGCAAATGCCATTAAGATTGTTGATGCTGCCCTTGAAAAGATTGACGGCCAGCGGGCAGACCTGGGTGCAATGCAAAACAGATTTGAGTCAACCATCTCAAATCTGATGAATGTTGCAGAAAACCTGACCGCATCCAGATCACGAATCAGGGATGCAGATATTGCCCAGGAGACCTCAAAAATGACGCAGAGCAATATACTCCAACAGGCCGGAGTATCAATTCTCACCCAGGCCAATCAGACACCACAGTTAGCCCTTCAGTTGCTGCAGGGATAAACAAAAAAAAATAACGAGAAAAGGCGTTACGGAGCAACCCGTGACGCCTTTTTTTGTTTTATTTCAGTACATTACAAACCGTAAAAGAAAAAGGGGAAAAAGCTCTTTTTTTTCTAAAGTTATCCAGCAACCGGTCGATAAAAGATTTACAACGAAAAATTTGACTAACGTTTTAAAAAGGAGGAGAATAAAAACAAGGAAAAGAGCGTAAATACATTATTTGTTTAACATTGTACAACTAATAAACTCAAGGCACGGATGCCTTGAATATTTACTTCAACCCAACATTCATGGAGGAATATCATGGGTTTATCAATTAACACAAACGTAGCATCTCTTAACGCACAACGTAACCTGGGTAGATCCCAAAGCGCATTGAACGAGTCCATGACTCGTCTTTCTTCTGGTTTGAGAATTAACTCAGCCAAGGACGATGCCGCCGGACTCTCTATCTCTGACCGTATGACCTCGCAAATCCGCGGTCTGGATCAGGCAGTCCGAAACGCCAATGATGGTATTTCCCTTGCACAAACCGCTGAGGGTGCAATGCAGGAATCCACCAACATTCTCCAGAGAATGCGTGAGCTGGCAGTTCAATCTGCAAACGCATCAAACTCTGGCTCCGACCGTGCTGCCCTTCAGGCAGAGGTCAACCAGCTGCAAGACGAAATGAATCGTATTGCAAACACCACCACCTTCAATGGTATTAATGTTCTTGATGGATCATTTGCAGCCCAGGATTTCCAGGTTGGAGCAAATGCCCATGAGACCATTTCCATTGATATTTCCAGCATGAAGGCCAGTGATCTTGGCCGGGATGTTATTACCGAAAGCAATGCAGCGGCAAACCAGGGAACTGGCTCTTCCACTGAAGCCGCTACCGCAGCTACTGCAAACAACACGATTGGCGCACAAAATGTTACCATTTCGGGAAACAGGGGTTCAGAAACTGTAGCTATTGCCGAAGGAGATACCGCTGAACAAACTGCAGCAAAAATAAACGCCCAGGAAGGTAATACTGGTGTTTCTGCAAAGGCCAAGACTGAAGTTACCATTAAAGACATTGAGGCTGGAGGTACTGTAAGTTTCAAGCTCAGTGCTGATGACGGTGAAGGCAACACCAACTCCGTAAAATCAGCCAACATTACAGCAACGGTAACCAGTTCTGACATGGAAAGCCTTGCTTCGGCTATCAATGACGCCAGCGGTACCACAGGTATTACCGCCAAGTACAACGAAGATGATGATTCTATCACTTTGACCAACGAGCAGGGTGAAGATATTCTGATCGAAGATTATACCACTGATGCCCCCGGTGATGCAAACGATAAGCAGATGGTCGTCACCGGCGCAGACGGACAGGCCACCGAGCTTACCACCGGTGGTGACGACTCAACCCGTGTCGCAGGTACCCTGGAATTTTCTTCATCTGAAACATTTTTTGTCACTTCAAGCGTTGGCACAGATGCAGGATCAATCACCAACCAGGGGGCCAGTGTACTCAAGGCATCTACAGCCGAATCTGTCAGTTCTATCGATATTTCAACGGTAGAAGGCGCCCAGAAGGCAATTGATATTGTCGACAAGGCCATCGCTAAAATTGATGATTCCCGGGCGGATCTTGGTGCGGTTCAAAACCGTTTTGAGTCAACCATATCCAACCTGCAGAATATTTCGGAAAATATTTCCGCGTCACGTTCACGAATCCTCGATGCAGATATTGCACAGGAGACTTCCAACATGACCAAGCAAAATATTCTGCAACAGGCTGGTGTCTCTATTCTTGCCCAGGCAAACCAGGCTCCACAGCTTGCGTTGTCCCTGTTAGGTTAGTCCTTTAACCAGATGAGACTGGCACTTGCCAGTCTCATTTTTTCTCACGACTGGAGAAAAAAACGATGATAACTGAAGTACTTGCCCCTGCCGGCAATCTGGTTAAAAATCCGGCTCATGATTCATTGAATCAAATCGACCAGATGCGCAAAAAGGCTACAGAAAGGCAGGAAGCCCTGCAACCCGATGAAGAACAACAGAAACAGATGCAGCCGGAGGAGCTTCTCACCCAGATTAAGGCCCTCACCGAGGACGGTGTCTACGCTGTTCAGTTTGAAAAAGACAGGGATATGGATGAATTGGTGGTAAAGATTGTGGATTCCAAGACCGATGAAATAATCAGGCAGATACCATCTGAGGAAATTATGGAACTCACAAGACAGCTGGATGAATTGCGCGGCAACATCGTCAACACTGTGACGTGATGTTGCGTGTCGCAAACAGGTTCAGATAACATATAAAGGCGGATGAAAAATGAGTATCACATTTAGCGGACTGTCCACCGGTCTAGACACAAACTCCATCATTGATTCATTGATGGAAGTAGAGCGTCAGCCGATAAACCGTCTTGAAAACCAGAAAAAAGAAGAGGTTGAGCGCCTCAATGCGTATAAGCAGTTTGATGAACGCCTTGAAGCACTGAAAAAGGCCGCTTCCGCCATGTCTCTTACAAGTCAGGTTAAGACAGCGAAAATTACCTTGCCTGACAATGCACCGTTTACGGCAACCAGTACCGGCGCCACAACGGGAGAATATGATATTTCCGTCCAGCAGCTTGCTTCCGTCCAGAAAACCGTAACCAATGGCTGGTCTTCCAGGACGGATCCGGTTCTTGGTACCGGCACCCTTACGATAAACGGGGTTGACCTTGAAATAACGGATGAGAACAACTCTCTTGCAAGCCTTGTCAGTACAATTAATGAGCGATCCGAACAACTTGGGGTTACAGCGACTATCATGAATGATGGTGATGCCACCAATCCATATCGTCTCGTATTAACAGGAAACAACACCTCATCTTCTTTTACGGTTGATGCCACCCAGCTGACGGGTTCTGAAACCCCATTTACAGCAACTAATACCAGTGAGGCAAAACGAGCCCAGGTCTATGTTGACGGCATTCTGGTAGAGAGTGACAACAACACCATAACAGAGGCCATTGAGGGCGTTACTCTCAACCTAAACAGCGTCAGCAGTATCCAGTCCGAAGGTCCCCCTCCAGTCTATCAGACGAGCCATACGTCCCTGTCCCAGGATACAGATGCCATCAAGGAAAAAATAACGTCGTTCGTAACCGCATATAATGACGTGATAAACTGGATTATGTCGGGCTATGAAGAATTTGGCGGCAGCGCAACAGCAACGACCGTCGATAAGGACGGCAAGGAAACAACCAAGGAACTGCTGGGAGGCATTTTACGAGGAGACGCCACTGTAAACTCTGTCAAAAGAGGTTTACAAAATATACTTGGTGAAGCCATTCAAGGAACAGAAAAGATTCAAACAATGTCTCAGCTGGGAATAAAAACAAACCTCAACGGCACATTGACTCTTGATTCCGACGAGATGAGCAAGGCGGTAGACGCAAATCCCGGTGATATGGTTGCGTTCCTGTCCGGTACGGATTCCACCAACGGGGTAATGAAAAAATTCAATCTGTACCTCGGGGAAAAAACGGCAGGCGCAGGCAACATCTACGAAATAAAAAAGACAAAGTACCAATCGGCGGTTGACAGAATCGATACACAAATAGCAAGACTCGAACCAAGACTGCAGAAAAGGGAAACCATGCTGCGGGCACAATTCACCGCCATGGAAAATCTGGTGAGCAGCCTCAATTCGCAGGCAAATTTTCTTGCACAGCAACTTGGCCAGAAATCTGGAGATAAATAATGAATCCCTATGCCAATCAATATAAAAACAACCATATACTAACAGCTTCTCCAGAGCAGTTACTTATAATGCTATACGATGGAGCAATCAGATTTTCCACAATCGCCGAAACGGCCATAGTAGAGAATGATATGGCAAACAAGGGGAAGTATATCAGTAAGGTAATTGCTATCCTCTCCGAATTTTCCAATACCCTGGACCACAGCGTTGACGGAGAACTTGCTGCTAATCTGGATTCCCTGTATGCGTACATGATCAAAAGACTGACCGAGGCAAACATAAAAAATGACACGCAACCTGTTTCGGAGGTGCGCACAATGCTCTCCGAACTCCGGGAAACCTGGCAAAAAGCGATTGAAATAAACAATAACAGTGCCCTGCAGAATCATGTCGGGCACAAAGTTTCAACCCTTGGAGCCGCAGCATGAACAACAAGGAAAACACAGGGGAAGGCTTCTGCCCGCCCCCCCTGAATACGGTAAAAAACAGTCTGGAAGACCTGTTGCTTAAAATCCAGTCTGCCAATCATACAGTAGATATAAATGACGTTGCTCATCTCACAGCTCTTCAGGAACAGGTGAGATATGCGGCAGAGAAGAATCCAGGCGTTTATAAAAACAACAGAGAGTTGTTACTACAAATTCAAGAAGTTAACACCACCCTGCTCAAACTGGCCCTTACCAGGAAAGCCGCGCTAAAAGACGAGATAATGAAATTATCTTCGGGCAAGACAATCACCGCGAAGTACAAATCCAACCAGGAGAGACAATCCTTCCTATCCATTTCGTTCTAGGTCTGTTCTCCTATAATTCATCAACAGGCCAGCTCAGCTTCTCTATCTCTTCTGTTATTTTCTCATATCCCTCCTGATATACCTTGCCGGCAAGTTCAATATCGTCATGAAAAATGACCGCACTGTACCAGGTACTTAGCATATCAGTCAGGAGGCGTGTATAGGCATCAAGGCGATAATCCCCTTTTTCAGTGGCGCATCTGTTCAATGCCCTTTCTATGGTAGAATCTATAGCTGAATTAAATTCACGCCAGCTAAAGACATCAAGTTTGAGCCCGCAAAGAAATTCTTTTTTAAAATCCTCAAGAACCTCTTCTCCGCTCTTTCCATACGGTTCCCAGTTTTTATTCTTTTGGGGAACTTGAAAAATATTGAGAATATTCTTTATATCTTCCCTTTTTTGGGGATAGGATTTTAACCTGATTTTAGCAGAATGTGCAGTGGCTGTTCCGGCTATTTTGGCACCATTGGACAAATTCACACAATCAATATGCTGTTTTGCATTACTAATGGCAAGCTCGGCAGAAATTCTCGTCTGGGTCAAAAAAGGCGTTGTTTGCACATATTTCTGCTCCTCAAAATTAGCTTCAATCAAATTCTGGGAACCAGCCTGATACTCGCCAATTGTTAGAACCTCTCCATTTTCATCCAGGTCTTGACGATGAAATCCACCCTGGGCGTGGGTTTGCCTAATATCGACATATCCAAAATCACAACCCAGTAAATACAATTGCCTTGGCTGTAAAAACAAGGCAAAGGCAAGCGCCAGATTCGTTGTTGACGGCGTTGCGTATTGTAACTTATATCGAAAATTAACAGGAGAAGCCTTGTCTGCAATGGGACACAGTAAAGGGGTCTTTAAGAGCTCAACCAGTATCCTGGGTGATTTATCGAAAATCACGCAGGGTATATCAGGCTCCAACCCCAATTGAGCTAGAGTATCTTCAGGAATAACGGTATCAAGGCTAAACTGGAAATCTGGAAATATTTCATGCGCTACCAACACCTTCACAACACTCTTAACAGCAAATATAATTAATTTTTCCTGATTTTTCTTCAGCCAGAGTAAATCATCGTTCAACGACGGGCCCGCGGCCACGACTGCAATTTTTGATTTTTTGGATAATCGCAATCTTGCCGAAAGAAACCTCTCTTTGGATTGCAGATTACTGTATAGTTGTTTGAGTCCCAGAATATCATAATCTATCGGAAAGAAAACATTAAAGAGACTGGTCTGGAAAGCAGTAAAGTTATCAATATATCGCGCATTTTTCTCATCTTCGTAACCCGGCAAGACGCGAACCCACATACTACGTGATACACTATACCCTCCAAAAAACAAGCGGACCGGATTCGCTTCATAGTGGTCCCCGACAGCAAGCAGCAAGGCACCATATTGTTCCTCTATCCTCTGATAATCAAGAAAATAACAGGAAACCTCAAACCTTTCAGGATCCGGTTCAACAAATAACACCTGAGATATCTCTGTCCTGGAGAGGTAAGAGGCTATATGCAGGCCATGAAAAATACCCAGAAAAATGGTAGGGGGGGAAAAACGAGTATTGTCATCGAGGACCTTCAGGTTTATTTTTTTCTGGGCAAAACGTATCGGATATTCTGGAAATTTCGTCAATAAAGATCTGTGGATGGTGGTTATGGCTTGATGATGTAGAGGATATTTAGATGAACCGGCAACTCGAATATTAAATAAATCGACCCAGGCAGTGTGAACCCAATCCCCCATCATCTCGGCAAAAAGATCAAGTTTTCCTTCCGGGTGGGCTGTCTGCCCGGTTCTATCGTCTATAATATCAATAAAATCCCTTGTTATGTTAAAAGAATATGGACATTTTATATTCTTAAGAACCTCCAGAAATTCAGGGTATTCTGCTGAAAAAAAACGCATGTTCTTTTCATAAATTCTTTCCATCAATCCAGGACGGTCTTCCGGGGATAATTCCCTTAATCTGGTAATAATTGACTCACTCATATTCATATCTCTTTTCAAAAATCATCTCCTGCAGGAACCCACATCAAGTATCACCTGATAATATAACGGCATTTTATAACTAACATTCTCCTGTTACATATTGTATAATTATCATGGAATAAAAGCTATTGAAATTACTTTTCATCTCATACATACATACCCCGGAAATAAATGAAAGAAATACAGATCGAAAACCGTAAAATCGGGCTAAATCATCCTCCACTGGTTATCGCTGAAATTGGAATAAATCATGGGGGATGTCTGGAAACTGCTTTTAAAATGGTTGATGCCGCCTGGAAAGCCGGAGCTGAAGTGATCAAGCATCAGACCCACATTGTAGATGATGAGATGAGTAAGGCAGCAAAAAAAACCATTCCGGGTAATGCCTCTGAATCCATTTTTAATATTATTGAAAATTGCGCCTTGAATGAAGAGGAAGAAACAAGACTAAAGAACTATGTTGAAGAAAAAAATATGATATTCATGAGTACACCATTCTCAAGGGCAGCAGCAAACAGGCTGGAGAGAATGGGTGTATGTTCTTATAAAATTGGCTCAGGAGAATGTAATAATTACCCTCTGATAGAACATATTGCAGCTTTTGGAAAGCCAATGATTGTAAGCACAGGAATGAATAATATAGCTTCAATAAAAAAAACCGTTACTATTCTCGAAAAAAATAAAATACCCTATGCCTTACTCCACACGACAAACCTGTATCCCACTCCTGTTCATCTTGTCAGACTTGGAGCAATGCAGGAGCTTCAAAGGGCTTTTCCCGAAACAATAACAGGCCTCTCCGATCATACAACTTCCAACAGGGCATGCTTTGCAGCAACCGCACTTGGAGCCTGTATATTGGAAAGACATTTTACGGATACAATGGATAGACCCGGTCCAGACATTATCAACTCAATGGATCCCATAGCCTTGAAAAAACTTATCCTTGGCAGCGCCGAAATTGCCCTGATGAGAGGCGGAAAAAAAGAGGCCTGTAAAGAAGAACAGGTAACTATGGATTTTGCCTTTGCAACAATTGTAACAACCCAGCCAATTCAAAAAGGCGAAAAATTCAGTAAAGATAATCTTTGGGTCAAAAGACCGGGAACAGGGGCAATAAAAGCGGAGAAATACAATGAGTTATTAGGAAAATCCGCCAGCAGGGATATAGAAAAGGATGTTCATATTAACTGGAGCGATATAAATGAATAGCAAAAAGGTGATAGTCTTTCTCACAGGAACAAGAGCTGACTTTGGGAAGATAAAATCGCTTATAAAGATTACGCAAGAATCAGATTTTCTTGATGTTCATATCTTCGCAACTGGTATGCATATGATGAGCACATATGGAAAAACATTTATTGAAATTCAAAAATCAAACTTTAAAAATATCTATCCATTTATGAATCATGAAGATATTAATCATATGGATAGAAATCTGGCAAAAACAATAGATGGATTTTCTCATTATATCGCTGAAACAAAACCTGATTTAATAATTGTTCACGGGGACAGAATTGAAGCTCTTGCGGGGGCAATCGTGGGCAGCTTGAACAATATACTTGTAGCGCACATAGAGGGAGGTGAATTATCAGGAACGGTTGATGAGTTAATAAGACATTCTGTCTCCAAGCTTTCTCATATTCATTTAACGGCAAATGAGGAAGCAAAGAAAAGGCTCATTCAAATGGGGGAAGATAAAGCCTGTATCTTTACTATAGGGAGTCCCGATCTTGATATCATGAACTCTCAAAATCTACCAGCCCTGGAAACGGTAAAACGTTACTATGAAATTCGTTTCACAGAGTATGCAATAGCTATTTTACATCCTGTTACCACTGAAATTCATCTATTAAAGAAACAAGTTAGAATATTTGTTGACAGCCTGATAAAAAGCAATCTAAACTATATTGTTATATATCCCAATAATGATTTCGGTTCTGACATTATCCTGGACGAATATCAAAGACTGAAAGACAATGGTAATTTTAAAATATATCCATCGGTACGGTTTGAATATTTTTTAGTGCTATTAAAAAACGCAAACTTTATCATTGGAAACTCCAGTACGGGAATAAGAGAAGCTCCATATTACAACATTCCAGTGATAAACACAGGAAACAGACAGAACAATCGTGTGAAATCAAAATTTATTAAGACAATAAATTTTAGTCCTGAAGAACTGGAGAATTCTATTAAAGAATCATTAAACAGAAAAAATCCTGAACGGGACATAAATTTTGGAGAAGGAAATAGTGACATAAAAATTTTAGATTTGCTGCGCAGTGATTTTTTCTGGAAAATTTCCAATCAAAAGCAATTCAGGGATATAAATTGAAGGTACTATCTATCATTCCGGCAAGGGGCGGTTCCAAAGGTCTGCCACAAAAAAATATTATTGATTTCATGGGTAAGCCGCTCATTGCCTGGACAATAGAGGCCAGTCGTTGCTCTAAATACATTACGAGAACTATCGTCTCAAGTGATGATGACAAAATATTAAAAATAGCATCTGACTATGGTGCAGATATTATAAAAAGACCAGAGAAATTGGCACTGGATACAACCCCCACGGAACCTGTTATTCAGCACATTTTGGATAATACCACAGACATTGAAAAATACGATTATTTCATACTGCTTCAACCCACATCTCCCCTGAGAGACACCTCTGATATCGATACATCTTTTGAATTACTCCTGCAAAAAAAAGCAACTGGTTTAATAAGTACAAAAAAAATAAACAACAATGTATTAAAAGCCTTTAAAATTCATAATGGATATTTGAAAGGGATTGCCAATAATTATTACCCATTTACAAGAAGACAAGACTTGCCAAATGTCTATCTGCCAAATGGAGCCATTTACATTGTAAACATACAGGAATTTCTACAAACAAGTAGCTTACTTACAGATAAAACAATTTCTTTTGTGATGAGTGAAGATAAAAGTATAGATATAGACAGTTTAGACGATATAGAGAGATGTAGAAAAAAAAATGACAGTCCAAGAAGCAAGAAAAGAATGTTTATGAACATTAATTAAAGGATACATCCATTCAAGAACATATATGAAAAATCTGCCATCATCCCCAATGATATGTAGATATTGGTATGTTGTGTTGATTATGACAAAAAAATGGTTATAGGTGACATCAATACTCAGTCTTCAAAGGAGATCCGGAGTTGCAGAAAGATGACTAAACACAGGGAAATATTGGCAAAAATGCAACATGAGAAACTGGAGCTATGCCGTAACTGTTATAATTATCATGGTTTACAAACTCAAAAATTACAGAATACTGATTAGAAAGTAATTCCTTGTTATAAACTTTCCAGTATACGCCTCCCAATAAAAATTATGGCAAGGAAATCGGTCCCTATGACATTTATATGAAGTTATCACGGAGGGTTTGGAACCTGCATCTGGGATTTTCATTGGCCGTTGTAGCTGAGGCATTTGCTCCAGCGATGCTGGTTAGTTGAATTAGTTTCCTGAATACGAATTAAATGATATCATAAGTTATAAAATAAAAAATTAACCAACCTTTGTAATCATCATTTTATGAACACAGATCTCACGCTACTACATGATATCCCCCCAGGGAAACCACTACGAGTCTTTCTGGCATTACAGGACAATTCAACGATGCTGAGGATAAATTGTGTCTATCAGCGAAGGAAACTACCTTTCTTTTCACTTCTTTTCAGTGCTGGCACCCTACCGCCGCCTGAGAGGATTGATTTATCCCGCAACTGCATTTTGAACATTGATCGGGGTGGGCAGACCATCAGTATTGAGGCCAATATCAAGGCTATTCCCAATGACCAGACACTGGAAATGGCGGCCTATAAAATTCTTACCCCCGAACAGATGCGGGATTTTTTCAGGGTCGATGCAGCAACGGAAATCCTGGTCAGGCCTTTGCAATTTGATTCCTCCATTACCAGTCAGGAGCAATTGATACAGCGAGGGAGGACAATAGACATCAGCGGGAGTGGTGTTCTCGCAACTTTTCAAAGTCGACCGGAAGAAAAGGCTCCCGTCATACTGGAGATGACCTTACCCAATAGAGGGCAAGACAAGGTTTCCGCTACCGCGACACCCGTTCGTATTCAGGAACTTGATGATGGAAGCTCAGAAATTGCCTATGAATTTCTGGAAATTTCTGATGAGGATCAAGATACAATAATTGGCTGCTGCCTTGAAATACAAAGGAAACTACTGCAATTAAAGGTCAAAGTTAAGGGGTAAGAGATAAGAAGTAAACAACACGACGAACTGCCCGCCCTTTCCCTGCAAGCATGCTTCTTCACAACAGAGGAAATCATGCGTAGGAGTCTGATTGCAGGGAAAGGGGCTCCATCGGGATTACCGATATAGTTTAAAAATATGGACTCAATTACCCCCATCTCTGCATCCCCATTAACCGGGCATACAACATCGCAGGGACGCGGGGGGCAGCCTGAACAGAACCTGCCCGGTTGGGGGCAAATCCTGAAAGGAATCGTTGTTGCAAACAAGGGAGACTCCCGGTTTACCCTGAGAATCAATGAGCAACTTATCAATGTTCGCTCTGCACTGGCCCTGAAAACCGGAGATACTATCCAGCTCCAGGTAACCAAAACAACACCTCAACTCGAATTTACACTTCTTTCAGATACACTTGGTCAGTTCACCAGACAGTCCATTACCGCGATAGGTAAACCGGTTGACCTGTCCGGCCTGTTTACCGCCCTGCAAAATAATCCAGATTCTTTTGGTTCACTGACTTACAGCAGTAAGGCTATCCTGCAGACATTCTTTAGCCTCCAACAGAATTTTTTGACGAGCCCTGCTCAGGAACAAGGGAAAATATTCAAGCAACTCACAGAAAATCTGGGTTTGAATCTTGAAAAATTTCTGTTTGCAAAGAACTGGAAGGAAACGACTCACACCTTAAAAAATGCCCTGCTTGAACTTGTCAATAGTACCAAACCTGGGGACGCTCAATCTGCCGGCCAGAAATTATTGAACACTCTGGAGTTATTTCAACTTTCACAACTCCACACCGCAAATGACTCCCAGATAATCTTTCCCCTGCCTTTTTCATTTGTAGAACAAGGCTACCTGGTCTTTGAACGGGG